>Ga0233424_10000012_pt1 | contig 289329 bp, 236 predicted proteins | sample Watercolumn_Towu_FD_181011 | JGI IMG/M metagenome (GOLD analysis project Ga0233424, IMG submission 181011) | Freshwater microbial communities from Lake Towuti, South Sulawesi, Indonesia - Watercolumn_Towuti2014_125_MG | ecosystem: Environmental > Aquatic > Freshwater > Lake | place... | reverse complement strand
CCGCTCGGACTCGTTGTTGCAACGTCAAACGCAGCACGCCCGGCGTTTCGTCGTTCACCTCGATCACACGATAGAAGTAGCCGTGCGGGTCAGGCTGATACTGACCGTTGGGCAGCCGATACGACATCGTCGCATCGAGGATCCATGAATTCTTGCGAATCTTCGGGCGAACGATGTAATCGATCTCCGCTTCGTTGGTGTTCGCATAAAAGCGTGCATTGGGGTACGGCTGTTCGATCCATTGGTCGTTTTCGTCGAGCGGCGTGTTGACGCTGCGGTTGGTGTAAGCGATGATCGTCAGATCCGCTTGCAACGGCAAATTGACCTGTGGTCGGCGGAGCAAAAACGCCCAGCTGTAGCGGCCGTCCCGCTGAACCGTGCCGGCCAAGTGCGTGCCCAGCGCTGCGGCGGTGTTTCCGTTCGAGTCGACGAGCGTACCGTCGGCGCCCCAGCTCAAATCGTCGGTCTGATAGAAGTACCGGTGCATGAATCCGTTTCGAATCGGAATGGGGTAAGCACTCCAACCAGTTGGACTCATCGCGTCTCGGTAAAACTCCGCAAGTCGGAGCGTTCGGCGCGGAATACTGCCAGGTTGGTTGGTTGCAGCTATTCCGACTTGACCACCCACCCAGTAGCGTTCTGGTCTTGTGAACATAATTGAACTGTTGTTCCAACCCACCATATCCACATAGACAGGGTAACTAGGCATATTAGATTGGTAAAACTGATTGGGTGGACCGGGCGGAGCTAAAGTTGGAGTTGTATTTGATGGATACGGATGAATCGGCATGTTTTGCGCCGGGTGATTTGGATTTATCATTGCGTAGAAAATCGGGTCGCGCGCTACTGGAGCGTCAATGTAATGCGCTGTACCGGTCAATTCGTTCTGACGCCATTCACGAAACACTAGGCGAGCAAGAGTGGACGCATCCTTGTTCACTTGTGCGCAGCGGTCGTCTTTGATCGCCTGGGCCATGGACATCGCGCCCAATGGAAACAGCGAAAGCACGCCCATCAGCCCGATTGCCAACACAAAGATGGCAATCAGAACTTCGCTCAACGTTGTTCCGGTTCGTCGAATCATGACTTCCGTCTCCCGCTTGAACTCACATGCCCGAGGACTTGCCGTCGCGCACGAACAAGTACGGATCGTGCATCGGATTGCCGAAGGGCGGATCGACATTGACCGGATGCGTCGTAATCAAACCGGTTCGAGTGTGGATGGTAATGAGCAACTGATCGCCGTCGTTGCTCGCTCGGTCGCCGTTGCGAAGACGAAGAATAATCTTCCCGCCGATGCTGTTGGCGCCGAGGACCTGACCTCGCTGATTGAAGACGATGTCCAGCTGGGCGCCCGGCAGCACAGTCATGCCGGCATCGGTCGTTAGAGCCGGATAGCCGAAGTTTCCAGCTAGATCGACGATCACGTCGCGCGGGAACAGGAGGGGCTGCTCGCCGACCATCGCACGCGGCTGACGCACGATGCGGAACCCGCTCGACTGATGAACTCCCGGCACTCCACGAAGGGACGTACCTTCGGCCGAGCCAAAGATCAAATGCGTTCCGACTTGCCCGCCGGGCAACGTCACCAACGACGCCGAGGCGATCCGATGAGCATTGAGTGGAGTGCTCTCAGCATCCAACACCAGAAAGTCGCCGACCTGAACCACGCCTTCACCGGCAAGGTCCTTGTTTGCAATCCAGGCCGTCCGATACTCGCCCGCGTTTGCAACCGGCGGCGGAATCGGGGCCGGACTCGGAACCTGCACGGTCGTCGTCGGGTTCGACCAATCTTCGGGTTGCTCGATGTACATGATCGAGTTGATGAAATTCGGATTGTTCGGATCCCGCACCAGGCGAACGCCTCGCGGCACCTGATCGCGATGTGCGCGTTGCTTCTGAATCAACAGCCAGCCTGTGACCAGATCGGCGCCACGCGTCGTACGCTGATCGTCCTGGAAACGCGGAGCAAGGAACAGTGCGAGCGTCGCCAGCACCAGCATGACGCCGATGACGACGAGCAATTCCAGAAGCGTGAAGCCGGTTCGGCGATGAGTCGTTGTCAGTTTCATGGCTCACTTGCCCCCAGCGCTGCGGCTGCGGTAGCCGTAAATGTTGTCGTCCTCGACCGCGCCTAACCGCGTGTAGATGATGTCCACGCCGTAGTCACGATCACGCCCGCCCGAGAAGATTACCGGCGTCAGATTGACCGGCGGCGACGCCAACGGATGGCCCAGGTCCTGGCTGAACGAAGTTTGAAGTTGCGTGTTCCAGCCCAAAAGCAGGCGGCGTTCCGGATCGGTGGGGTCGACGACGGCAGGGGGAGCGCCCCACAACGTAGCGAAGGGCGGGCCGTTCAGATCCATCGCCGCTGCCGAGAACGGCCAGCGGATGAATGCAATCGGTCGTTGCCAGGAATCGATGAACACTTTGAAGTGCCTTCCGTACAGCGTCACATCGCCGACGGCATGCGCACCGACGTGATCGACCGGATTGAAGCCGGACCCCTGGCCGCGACGCGGCTGCGTCAACGCCAGGTACAAGAGTGCCGCCGACTCCATATGCAGTTGCTCGTATTGTGCGGCCGTTGCCGTGTTCGGATCGATGACGTTGGCTTGGCTGATGCCCGCCAAGGCGCCGCGATACGCCGAGTTCTGCGCCACGCCGTACTTCGTGCTCGCGGCCGGCGCCCAAACGAGCACTTCCCAGAAGTTCTGCGGGAAGGCAACCTTTTGCCGTAGTTTCGTCCATACGACCTTCGTGCGAATGGAATCGTTGTCTGCCAAAGTCCGAGCGGCGCCGACGAACTTGGTCGTGTCGTTCAGGTCCTGTTTGGCTTGATCGGACTCCGCCTTCCATTGCTGATCGAACTGACTTTGCAGCACGCCCAAGGTCGTATTCGTTGCTTTCTCCATTTGCGACGCTTTGACGCGGAACCATGCGCCCGCGCCCAACGCCATCAAGACGGCGATGAGGGCGATAACGACCAATATCTCGATCAGCGTGAACGCAGGGCGTTCTCGTTTTCTCAGCACACGCATGCGTAACTCCTTCCTGGGCCTATTGGCCGGTGCCGAGGCGAGCCCCGTGGAAGTTCGAAAAATCATCTTTGCCGTTGAATGCTGCGTTTGGCGGCGAGGGCTGAGCGTTCACATAGGGATCGCCGGTGCGGGCATCCCAAGCGCCGCCGGGACCAAATAGGCGGTCCGACCCCGCAGAGATAATCTGAAAACTGTCGCGATTGTGATACTTGAGCACCGACGGCAGGTTCTCGCGATACGGCATCACACCGGCCGAAGGACAATCACTGGTCGCGTTGAAATCGTTGCCCTGGCGCGACGCCATGTACAAGTATGGCTGCGTGCCATACGTGTCGATAAACGAAAGGAACGGCGAGTTTCCGGTAGACGCATGAGCCAGCAACTGCAGCCGGTTGGTCGGAAAGTCAAACAACGGCGCTTCACGCGTGCCCGTTCCCATTGGGTTCGCCGGGCTCGTCGAGAATCCCACGCAAGCACGGTTGATTTGCGCGCCGCCAAGGAAAAACACAAGGCACTGATCGCCTTCGAGGATGAACGAACCGGCGTCGCCGGTCGTGATCACGCCGTCCTGGTTCCAGTCGACCTGCGTCTGCAGGCGCGGCCAAATGCGGCGAAGGTCGCCGGCGCTGCGTCGTTCGAGGGCGGCGACGGTCGCGTTCGCGTGCGTTCCGTACGCGCCGTCTTCACGCAGTACGATCATGCTCGGCATGTACGATACGTGGTGCTTCGTTTTGAATTGCTGCACGGCAACGGTCAGTTGTTGGATGTCGTTGCGGACCTGGACTTCACGTGCGCGCTGCCGCACCATCTGCACGCCGGCCATAAGCAGGCCGAGCAATACGGCGATGAGCGAAATCACGACCAACAACTCAACCAGACTTATGCCGGCACGAACTCGCCTGGGCATTCCGCAGTTTGGCGCTGTCTTCATGGCTCGATGGCTCCTTGTACTCTTTCACATGCGTTTCCCACACGTTTGCGGACGGCGGGAAACGCCCATTTCGGCCTCAATTGATCCAACTACTTGCTCAAACCGTCCAGCAGCTTGATCAGCGGCAGGAACAGAGAGATAACGATGAAACCAATCACCACTCCAAGGAAGACGATCATGATCGGTTCCAGCAAGCTGATGAGCGATTTCACCAGCGTGTCCACTTCTTCGTCGTAGAAGTCGGCGATCTTATAAAGCATCGTGTCGAGGTCGCCGGTCTCTTCGCCGACTTCGATCATGTTGACGACCATGTCATCGACGAGACGGCTTTCGCGCATCGGGTCGGCGATTGTCTCACCTTCACGAATCGACTCATAGACGCGCTGATAGCAACGTTCGAAGACAGCGTTGTTTGCCGTCTCTTTCACGATGGATAGCGCTTCCAAAATGGGCACGCCGGACGCGACGAGCGTTCCCAACGTGCGCGTCGTTCTCGCGACGATTGTCTTTTCGAGAATCTTTCCGAGGATGGGAATGTGCAGTTTTACCCAGTCCACGGCATATCTTCCGGTTTTGGACAGACAAATCAGTTTGACGAATAACCAAAAGAACAGCGGAAACAGCGGCAAGACCCACCAGTAATCCGCGAACCACATGGAAGTGTCAATGAGCACCTGCGTCATGGTTGGCAACTGCATGCCGAATTCGTCGAAGATCTTCTTGAATTTCGGAATGATCGCCACCATGATGAAAGTCAAAATCGACACGGCGACGAGAATCACGACGCACGGGTACACCATGGCGCCAATGATCTTGCGTTTGAGCGACTGAGCCTTTTCTTTGAAGTCGGCGAGCCGCTGCAAGATGACTTCAAGCGCGCCGCCGGCTTCGCCGGCCCGAACCATGTTGACGTAAAGCCGATCGAAGCATTTCGGGTGCTTGGCCATCGCTTCAGAAAGCGTGTTGCCGGATTCTACGTCGTCAACCACGTCGATGAGCGCATTCTTTAGAACGCCGGGCTTCATTTGGTTTTCGAGAATCTTCAAACTGCGGAGCACGGGCAGACCGGCGTCTTGCAACGTCGAAAACTGACGCGTAAACGTGCAGAGTTTCTTGGACGACACGCCGCCGATGGTAAATACTTTCCCCTTTTTACCGGTGCGCTTCTTGCCCTTCTTGCCTTTGCCTTGCGCGCCGACCGCAGTGAGCTTCGTAACGAAGTAGCCCATCTGCTTGATCTTTTGTTGGGCTTCTTCCTCGTTCAAGGCCTCGATCGAGTCCTTGACTTCTTCGCCCGTCGTGTCCATCGCCTCGAATTTGTACGTAGGCATCGAAAATCCTCGGTGATCCAGAATCAGTCAGACTTCGAAAATACTGCCTCGACCCATCACACCCGCTCAATCTCCAGCACGTTGCAGAAACTCAGTCATTTTCCTCGATCACGGTTTCCCGCACAACTTCTTCAATCGATGTCATGCCTGATTGCAACGCAGAAAGGCCCGCGTCACGCAAACCGCGAATGCCACGAGCGCGCACGTGCGATCGAATCGCATCGGTCGATGCGCCCGAACTGATCAAATCACGAATATCGTCGTCGATTGTAATCAGCTCGAACAAGCCGTTGCGGCCACGGAAGCCCAGGTTGTTGCATTTTTCGCAACCAGCGCCGTAGAAGAACTTGCGGCCTTTCGCCTCTTCAGGACGCATTGCCAATTCCATAATCATTTCGGCGCTCGGAGTGAACTCTTCGCGGCAGTTGGTGCAGTTCTTCCGCACGAGCCGCTGGGCAAGGATGCCTTCAAGCGTCGCGGTCAAAAGGAACGGCTCAACGCCCATATCGCGCAGCCGGGTGATCGTGCTGGCTGCATCGTTCGTATGCAGCGTGCTGAACACCAAGTGGCCGGTAAGCGAGGCTTGGACGGCGATTTGCGCGGTCTCAAGGTCGCGGATCTCGCCAACAAGAATGATGTCCGGGTCCTGCCGAAGGATGGACCGCAACGCGCTCGCAAACGTTAGATCGATTTCATGGTTGATTGGGCACTGCACCAGCCCTTCAATTTCGTATTCGACCGGGTCCTCGGTCGTGATGATTTTGACATCGATTGTGTTTAGTTCATTCAAGCCGGAATACAACGTTGTGGTCTTACCTGCACCGGTCGGCCCAGTCACCAAAACGATACCGTTCGGTTTGTGGATCATCGCGCGAAATTCGGCAAGCGTCTCCGGCTCCATGCCGATCTTCTGCAGATCCAGGCTGACCGTAGTGCGATCCAACACACGAATGACGACGCTTTCACCAAACATGGTGGGCAAAACGCTGACTCGCATGTCTACAGGGTTACCGCCGACGTTGAGTTCGATCCGGCCGTCCTGCGGCATGCGTCGCTCGGCAATATCCAGGTTCGACATGACCTTGATACGGGAGCTGATTGCCATCGCGAGATGACGCGGCGGCGGCACCATTTCGTACAAGATGCCGTCGCAGCGATAACGCATCTTGTATTCGTCTTCGAATGGTTCAAAGTGAATGTCGGAAGCGTGATCGCGAATCGCCATCAACAACACCATGTTGATTAGCTTCCGGACCGGCGCCGCATCCGCAATTTCCGTCAGGCTTTCAAGGTCGATCGAAGTCTCACGCTTGCCGGCAGTCAGCGTCGAATCGGCATTCAGTTCTGCAATAATTTCCGAGATGCTGTCTTGCTTGCCGGAATATGCGCGTGAAATCGCGTCTTCAATCGCTCGCTGAGGCGCGAGCACGGCTTGCACTTGCTGTATGCCGAGAAAGTTGCGCAAATCGTCGAGCGCCTGCAAGTTGCCCGGGTCGGCCATCACAACGGTCAGGACGCCGTTCTCAAAACTCATTGGCAGAATCTTGTAAACCTGGGACATGGTTTCTTGAACCATGGCGACGGCTTGAGGATTCGGCTTGGCCTCTTCCAGGTTGATCACCTTCAAACCATGCTGCTCGGCAATCGCCTGCAGCAGTTGGTCGTCATTTATCAATCCGCGTGCAATAGCAACTTGGCCGGTGCGAACACCTGTGGTTCTTACCTCGTCGAGTATGTCGAATAACTGGCCTTCATCCAGGAAGCCCAGATCAACCATGATCTGGCCGATCTTGCGGCGTCCGCCTTCCGACCAGTCCTTATCTTTTGGAGTCGATTTTTTGGCAGCAGGCGCAGGCTTTCCTGCCGAAGGCTTCGCGGGTTGTTTCGCTGCGGGCGGCACCGGCTTAGCAGGCGGCTTTGCACCAGGCTTCGCCGCCTCAGCCGGCTTCTTGCCCGCGCTATTCGCAGGAGGAGTCGGCTTTTTGCCGGCATTCGGGTCTTTTGGATTCGGCGTCGACATCACAATCTCGCTTCAGAAAAGGATCAAGGGTCGCATCCACTACGAACACACTGCTGCGATTACTCCTCGTCCTCTTCATCCTCCTCGTCTTCGTAGTCATCATCTTCGTAGTCGTCGTCTTCGTCGTACTCTTCGTCGTCCTCGTCGTACGCGCCACGTTCAGCCTGAGCAATCTTGGCGGCGAGTTCCGAAGGCTTGTTCGACTTCAACAACACTTCTTCCTTTTCACACAGTCCGTCCTTCCACAGGCGGAACAGCGCTTCATCCAACAGAAACATGCCATGCTTGCGGCCTGTCTGAATGCTCGAATCGATGCGGTACACCTTGTTTTCGCGGATAAGGTTCTGAATGGCTGGAGTCACCACCATCATCTCGAACGCCGCCACCAGGCCTTCCGGCTTTCGCGGCAGAATCGCCTGCGACAACACGCCGATTAACGCAGTGGACAACTGCGTTCGCACTTGATCCTGCTGTTCTTTCGGAAACACGTCGATGATACGGTTGATCGTGCTTGCAGCACCAGACGTGTGCAACGTGGCAAATACGACGTGGCCGGTTTCGGCGGCCTCAATCGCTGCGTGAATCGTTTCCAGATCGCGCATTTCGCCGACGAGGATGATGTCAGGGTCCATACGCAACGCTCGGCGGATGCCTTCCTTAAACGAAGGGCAGTCGACGCCGATCTCGCGCTGGTTGACCGTGCATTTCTTGTGTTTGTGGTAATACTCAATCGGATCTTCGAGCGTAATGACGTGTCGGTCGTAATTCTCATTCAAAAAGTTGATCATCGACGCCAGACTCGTCGTCTTGCCCGAACCAGTCGGCCCCGTAACGAGAATCAGTCCGCGAGGCTTAACAATCAACGACCGAATCGCATCTGGCATGCCGATCTGTTCAAACGACAGAAACTGGCTTGGAATGCGACGCAAGACGATGCCGATCGTCTGCTTCTGTTTGAATAACGCCACGCGGAAGCGATAGCCGTCGATGAACTCGATGGCAAAGTCAGCGCCGCCCTTCTCTTGCAACTCATTCTGACATCGATCCGGTGTGATGGCTTTCATCAGCGCCGTCGTATCATCGGAATCCAGCACTTTGGTGTCTAGTTTTCGCATTCGACCATGATGCCGAATTACTGGCGGCTGGCCGACAGAGATGTGCAGGTCACTCGCCTTGAGCTGAATGACCGTCGTCAACAGTTTGTCAATCAGTACCTGTCCGGATGAAGCCACGTTGAAACCTCGGTGGTGGCTGACCGTCGGACACTAGACGTTGCAAACGAAAGCTGCAACATCGGCAACAAATCACACCTAGGTCGCGCATGCGACTCGATGCGACATTGTTCCTAGTCTCCTCCAGGCAGTCAAATAAGTGGGTCTGAAATGCGAATGACTCCCAAATTCCTCAGCTCATCAGTTGCGACGAAAACAATTATTACCGTATTAGTGATCAATCCTACTAACATAGCCGTTTGGCGAGCGGAACCGCAATTCCCTATTTCAAACGATTCACTCGTTTTAACGGTCGCCGCCGGGTCGTGATTCCGCCTCGAGTTTCTAAGGTAAGGCCAACACTTACGTTGCAATCGTTTCCCAGCACCTCAGGTAAGTACCCGTAGCCGAATAGTCTATATTGCACGATCGTGGGTCGCCTCGTGATGGCAAATGCTGAGCACTTCTTCCATAGTAGTTGTTCCCTTAACTGCTTTTGCAATACCATCTTCCAACAACGTTCTCATGCCAGTCTGTCTCGCTTTCCGCCGTATCGCCTGGGTTGGCTCACGATTAAAGGTCATTTCACGCATTGCAGAATTCATGCGTAGCATCTCGAAGATGCCGAGGCGGCCCCGATAGCCTGACTGATGGCAATGGTTACAACCTTTTCCACGCAAAAAAGTAGCCTTTGCTATCTGTTCTTTTGTCAACTGTGCGGCCTCAAGTTCCGCCTCAGTAGGCCGATATTGATCCTTACATTTTGTACAGTTAACACGCACAAGTCGCTGCGCCATGATCGCAATAACTGAAGAAGCAATGAGAAACGGCGGCACTCCAATGTCGCCAAGTCGTGTAATAGCGCTAGGCGCATCGTTCGTATGTAGTGTACTGAAAACTAAGTGTCCAGTTAGACTTGCTTGTACGGCAATCTCAGCCGTCTCTTTGTCACGAATTTCACCAACAAGGATGATGTTTGGGGCTTGTCGCAACATCGCGCGAATGATCCTGGCGAAGTCCAATCCGATCTGGTGTTTCACTTCGACCTGATTGACGCCAGGAAGGTAATACTCCACAGGGTCTTCTGCGGTAATGATCTTTCGATCAGGTCTATTTAGTTCATTCAATGCAGCATACAAAGTCGTGGTCTTCCCCGAACCCGTCGGACCGGTGACCAGAAAGATTCCGTTGGGTCGCTTGATGATCTGCTGGAAACGGGTGAAGTCTTCTTCGCCAAACCCCAGATCGCGAATGCTTACCTGAATATTCCCGCGGTCAAGAATACGCATTACAGTCGACTGCCCATGCACCGTAGGCAGCAGGCTAACCCGAAGGTCAAAATGTTTGCCGTGCACGCTCATTTTGATGCGTCCGTCCTGTGGACGACGCTTCTCTGAAATGTCGATCGACGACATGATCTTAATACGGGAGGTCAACGGCGCCAGAAGCCGGCGTGGCGGACTATCCCGCTCCACCAGCACGCCGTCAATCCGGTAACGGACCCGAACCCGGGTCGCATATGGCTCGATGTGAATGTCGGAGGCACGGAGGTTAATCGCCTCCGCAATCATTAGATTCACCAGCTTGACGACCGGTGCGTCCGATTCTTCGGCAGCAGCGGCATTGGCGGTCGCGTCCGTTTCGGTAAAGTCAATCGCCGTGTCGGTAAACTCGGCGATCATCGAGTCAACCGATTCCGTTTCCGTCTGGCCGTAGTGCCGGTTAATTGCGGCGACAATCTGCTCACGGTCTGCCAGAACCGGCTGAATGTCTTTGTTGAGAATGAACTGCAACTTCTGCAACACGTCGTAGTTGTCGGGCTCGCTCGTGATGATCTTGAGCACGTTTCCTTCGACTGACAGCGGCAGGACGCGGTTCTCGCGGGCGACAGACTCCGGCACCATTTCAACGACAGATTGCGGGATCGTGAGATCCACCAGATTCACGAATTCGAGGTTGTGAAACTCGGCGATCGCACTCATGATTTCGTCGGCTGACGCGTAATTCAGTTTGGCGATAGCGTCCTGCAGCTTGATGCCGGACTGACTTGCTAAGCCGCGGGCTTCCTCCAGCTGGTCAGAACCAAGGATGTTCTTCTTGACGAGAATGTCCGTGAAATCGCCACGCGCCTTAGCCATGAGCAGCATACTCCTGAGGTTCAACCGCACGATTGCATGGCAGAATCAGCATCGACTTGCTCGAATGGACCGGTCGCACAACGATGCCCGCCATAGACTTGCTACGCTTACTGAATGATTTTGACACTCCGTCAGTATCGCTGAATTGAGGGCGACTAGGCAAGGGAAAAACTGCTGGAATTCGTGAGAACCATGTGAAAAAGCCGCCCAATCGTATTGGCTGTGCCGCGTTTCGAGCTGGACCGAGCCAGCCCTAAAGCACAGAGAGAATATTCCGCAATAAGACCACGAGACCCCATGGCAACGACCGTTCATCCAGCTCGACTTCGACTCGTCGCTGTCGCTTATTGGGTCACGCACTTGACAGCGGCTCCGGCAATCTTCCTTGATGGCTACGTGCTTCACCGAAACGGGGCGCCAAGGTCCGGCCACTGGGAAAGCATCGCCCTACTGTTGCTGCTCATCGCATTTCGCTGCGTTGCGCTAGCACGCGTTTCCGCGATTGCCGCACAACTTAGATTTCGGTTGCAACGGGCCTTCTTGCTTTACGAACTGCCCGCTTGCGCGTCGGTTTTCGTTGGGCTTCGGCAGGGGTTTAACCTGTGGGCCTTTTTTTCGACTCTAACCGTACCGTTTTGGCTCCTTTACGTGATCCCGATTGCCGCCGGTATAGTCACCCTGATCGGCATGAGGGCATTGACGGCACGGCCCGAATCGCGAGACTCTCGCAATTCCGAAACCTCAGCTGATCTCTTTCGCCCATTCATGGCCGCATTGACGATCATCACCCCCTCCTTCGTCATCGCATTGTTGAACAATCCCATTCCAACTGACGTCATTCAGTACGGTCAAATCCAAAGCTCGCTATTGAACTGGCCGATGGTTGTTCTCTGCAGTCACGCGGCGCTGGGTTTGATTCTTGCCGTGTTTCAACCGCACGTCCAACGGTCGCTGGCTGCTTTGCCCGTCTGTGCTCTCGCCGTCGCACTCGCATTGCTTTCCATGCTCGTATCTCCCGAATCACGTTGGCCTTATTATGTCTTAGGAATTGCAATTGGGTGGTCGGCCACGCCGTTAGCCATCGCGTGCTGCAGTTCCGGCGACATCGTTCGTAGATTCTCTCGGCTCCTTCTGACTCACTTACTGCCGTTGCTCTGTAGCGCCGTCATCGCTCTGCTCTTCCGGCAAAGGGAATATTCAGCGACGAATGTGACTTCCGTTTTTCTCGTGCTCACACTGTTGGGTGCTGCCGTCGTGACACGCTTGTACTTGCGCGAACTCATCGAGCAGATTATTGAATTCTTGATTTGGCCGACTTATCGAGTGCGTGCATACGGACCGGGACAGTACCAGATTCCGCTGACCGGGCCGGCAATCGTCATTTCCAATCACGCGGCCTGGCTTGACCCCATCTGGTTGGCGAAAGCGCTGCCGTGCCGGCTCACTCCGATGATGACAAGTCGGTTCTTCGACTTGCCGTTTGTCGGTTGGGTCGTTCGAGTGTTAGCCAAGGCGATTCGCGTCCCGGACACCGGATTTCGTCGTGAGACGCCCGAGATCCAGCAAGCGATCGAACGCCTTCGCGAGGGGCACGTGGTCCTGGTCTTTCCGGAAGGACGTATGAGGCGAAACGAAAAGCAACCGTTACGCAGATTCGGACAAGGCATTTATCACATTCTGCGGGATCAGCCGGGGATTCCGGTCATTTCCTGCTGGATAGACGGCAACTGGGGCAGCTTCACGTCGTTCTCTGGAGGTCCACCAACCAAGAACAAGAAAATGGACTTGTGGAGGCCTATCAACATTGGCGTATCGGAACCCATCATCGTGCCAACTGACATTCTGGCAGACGCCAATCTGACGCGTCGCTACATGATGCAGGCGTGTCTCGGCGCGCGAGCGCGCTTGGGCCTGGAAGTGCCGGAAGTGACATCATTTGCCGACCGGGAAGAGGACGATGAGCCTGGGACAGGGTAAGAACTCATGCCAGCAATTCGTGAATGGGATTGCCCCACGGGACGAGCGGGATCGGCCGATTGAGCCGGTCGCGAAGTTCATGGTCTTTCGTCAATCCAAGGCATTGATAGATGGTGGCGATTACGTCTGCCGGTGTGACGGGTTGGCTGCTCGGCCGGCCGCCAATCTTGTCACTGGCGCCGTGGACGTAACCCGGCTTGATTCCGCCGCCGGCCAGCATCAGCGTGTAGCAGAAGTTCCAGTGATCGCGGCCGGCGCCAGGATTCACCTTTGGCGTGCGGCCAAATTCACCCATCACCGCCACCACCGTACGGCCAAGCAACGAACGGTCATGCAGATCTTGAAGCAAGCTGCCGACCGCGCGATCCAGTTGCGGCAGCAGTTCGTTCTTTAGCTTGGCGAAATTCTGCCCATGCGTGTCCCACGTGGCATTTGCGTCCGGCGCCCATGAGATGCAGGCAACGCGCGTACCTGCTTCGATGAGCCGACGCGCCAAGAGGACACTTTGACCGTAAATGTTGCGGCCATAACTCTCTCGAACTCGCGCGGGCTCGCGGTCGATGCGAAACGCTTGCTGAGTCGCCGACGACGTCAAGAGGTCAAAAGCCTTTGCCTGAAACCCGGTCATGTCTGTGCGAGAAATCTGTTCGCCAAGTTGATCGACCAGCCGGCGACGCTCATCCAATCGTGCGGGGTTCATGTCCGGGGCGAGCGAAAGTTCCGGCAACGCGAACTGCGGCGCGTTCGGGTCTCGCAACATGAAGAGCGGATCGAGAGAACGCCCAAGCAGCCCGCCGAAAAACCCCGGCTGAGGCGGGCCGCCTCGCCCTTCCTGCGTGATGTACGGCATCGATACGTAGGGAACGATGTTGCCGGCCGGAGGCCTGAACTGCGACATGACGGAGCCGAGCGACGGATGGTCGTTACGGCCGCTGCCGATGGCGATGCCAACGTCGCCGCGATCATGTCCAGTCAACGCGGTGTAGACGCCGGCGGCGTGCGCGTTGTTCACGCTGTGATGGACCGACCGCACGAGAGCGCAGCGATGCATGTGGCGCGCCATGCGAGGCAAGTGTTCCGAAAGCGGCACGCCCGGCAATGTCGATGGAATCGGCTTGAACTCGCCGCGCACTTCGGCCGGGGCGTTGGGCTTCATGTCCCACATGTCGAGGTGGCTTGGTCCGCCGTTTAGAAAGATGATAATGAGCGAATCGGCCGCTGCATGGTTTAACTTTGCCTGCAATAATTGGGGCAATGACAGGCCGACACAGGCGGCGCCGCCGACCTGCAACAATTGCCGGCGCGAGATACGCGGACCAGGGCAGAAACGCGGCATGCTGGGAATTCCGGATACTAGGTAGGTAAAGCAATTATGCCCGACTGCCCCCGCTACCGGCAACGGCGATTCGCCCATTCGCGGCAAAAAACGAGTTGCGCAGAGAGGTATTGCGACGTTGTTATGTTGTGTAACTACGGAGAATCGAGTGCCTGATTCGGCGAGGTTGCTTCAGCTTCTACATGAACATGGAGCCAGGCTGCATCGCCTTCTCTATCGGCTGACTCTCTGCGCCGATGCAGCCGACGACTTGTTACAGGATCTGTTTCTGAAATTGAATTCATCACAAGGTTTCTTCCGAGCAACAAATCCAGCGGCCTACGTTTGGCAGTCGGCGGTCAACCTGGCGTCAGACTGGCGTCGCAGCAACGCCCGAAAACACGCCGAACTGATCTCGGGCGACCTGCCAGCCCCTGACTCAAGTGAATCGTTGATCGAGCATCGCGAAGAGTTCGATCGCATCCTCGATGCTCTAACGGAAGTACCGGAATTGTGCCGATTGTGCATCGTCTTACGATATGTCGAAGCGATGGACACTGATGAGATCGCCCGGCGTGTCAACAAGACTCCTCATCAAGTTCGTGCCCTATGTGCTAAAGGCATTGCCATACTTCGACAACGATGTGCTTCTGCCGGAGAATCCGCTCATGGCGACATTCCAAAATGACGAAGCCGAACGGCGATTGCAGCAACTCCACGATCTTACGCCGCCGGCCGAACGCACCGCCATGGCAATCCAGCGGGCGGAGCAATCGCTCCAACAACAAGCGCCCTTCGTTGCCCAGTATTCCTCACGTTGGAAAAATCCCGCACGCATCATTGCCGCAGTGGTCGTGCTGTTTGTCCTTGCAATCGGCCTAGCAGCCATGCTTGTGCCGGGCCGCGACAGCGCCGCATTCGCCGACGTCCAGAAGAGGGTCGAAGCAACCAAGTCAATTCACCTCAAGGGCACGACGAAAGAAGGCGGTGTTGAACAAGCGATGGAGATGTGGATCACTACCGACGGCCGTGTCCGCATGGAGGATGAGGAACGGGTCATGGTCGTTGACACTGCCAAAGCACGGATGGTCTCGTGGTCGTCGAAGAAAAAGGAATCGTTGCAAGTTGACTCGTACCACAGCCCGATTCCACAGAACCTGTACCAAGTGTTTCGCGATCTAAGAAAAGACTCGATTCGCAAACTGCCGGCAGAATTGCTCTCTGGCAAGCGTACCGAGGTGTTCGCGGCAAGACTGGGAAGCGACTCCGCAGCCGTGGAATGGAAAGTCTGGGTCGATCCGCAGTCGCAGTTGCCCGTTCGGCTGGAACTGACGAGCCCCGATGGAAAACATCGAACCATTATTTCGTCTGTGGCTTTTGATGGGCCGATCGACGAAGCACTTTTCAAGCTCGAATCTCCCGAAGGCTTCAAGGTAACCAAGATCGAAGGAGGCAAGCCCAGCCCGGCCTCCAACGATTTGTTGAAGCTGCAAGCGAAGCCGACCGTCGGCCTTGGTCCTGTTACGTTTGGAATGTCGAAGGACGATGTGATCAAACTGCTCGGCCAGCCTGACAAGATCGATCAGCGCGGCATGTCCCTCGACTACTTGTCTCGCGGTTACACGATCCTCGTCCACCCGGTCCGCGGCGTGATGTTCATCAACTGCATTTCACAAAAGCTATTCATCGTGAAGGTCAGAGATTTTGCCGGCGAGACTGCCGAGGGCATTCGACTCGGCTCGTCGCTTGAGGACGTGAAGAAAGCGTACGGCGATCCGAGTGCGACCGAGGACAACATGGGCACGCTCTACATTCGTTACAACAAACTCGGATTGGAGTTTGTGGTAGCGCTTGACCGAGTGATGCAGATTACGTTGTCGCCGATTCGACAATAATTAAAACAGCGAACCGCCGAGCGCTGGTTCGATGCAAGCAGGCACGTCGTTCCTTGGGCTGTTGACCCGATCCGACACAGCTGTCGTGGTGAGGAACTTGTCGGAGCATGGCTTCAGCATCGCTACAAGTTTGTCCGGGCCGGGGTCGGCAAGCCAAGCCGAGGTCTGCTCTTTGGCGAATATGACAGGCATTCGCTCGTGGATCGGCCGCAGCGTCTCGTTCGCAGACGTCGTCAGAATCGTACAGGTTTCTAACGGTTCTTCGCCTGGCCGTTCGCGGCGCTCCCAGAGGCCGGCAAACGCAAATGGCTTTTCATCCGGTCGATGGATCCAATACGGCTGCTTCTTCTTGGCGTCGAGCTTCTGCCATTCGTAGAATCCGTCAGCTACGATCAGGCAGCGCCGCTTCTTGAACGCGCTGCGAAACGACGGCTTCTCCTGAACCGTCTCGGAACGGGCGTTGATCATGCGATGTGCGATAGACAAATCGTCGGCCCAACTCGGCACTAAGCCCCAACGCAGCAGTGCAACTTCCGGCTTGCCGTCAATATTCGCTCGAATCGCAAGTACGGTTTGCGATGGCGCGATGTTGTATCGGGGAGTGAAATCAGGCTCAAACGGCAATCCCAGTGCGTCTTGCACTTCCTTGGGTTTTGCCTTGAGTGTAAATCTGCCGCACATGTTTGAATCGTCGCTTGCGGCTTAGCGCGATGTTTACCATGTACGCTAAGCCGCAAACGACATTGGGTTAGACCTTGCAGTCTGCACACAGCTGGTCGAATTCCGGTGACGTCTTCTTTGCACCCTTGCGAAGGCCCTTGAGCAGCTTCTTTTCGTCGGCGTCCACCTTCTTGTCGGCAAAGATTGCCTTACGCAGCCAAGCCGCTTCCGCTGCGCTGATTTCGCCGTCCGCCAGGACGTTGCTCATGACCGACTTCATGAACAGTTTTTGAAAGTCCTTGGAGGTCTTCTTGGCTTTCTTGCGCAGTTCGTTGAGGAATTCCAGTTCGCTCTTGTCGATCTTTCCGTCGGCGAAGAGCGCCTTCTTAATGATCTTGGTTTCGGTATTGTCAATCTTGCCGTCGGCCAGTGCGAGCTTGAGAGCCACGGATCGCCAATCAGCCATGGGAACTGCCTCCGTTTGAAACCACTCTTGATTCCGCCCGCTTCACGATGAAGCAGCGGCGCTGCGAAGTTCATTGCTCAGCGATTCGGAATCGCCTCGAAACACAGCAACCGATCCTTGCCTCGCACGTAAAGCAGGCCGTGCGAGAGCACCGGCGCGGCCCAACAAGGGTATTCGAGCGCCGGCTTCTGCTCACTCAGATCGATTCGCGAAACTTCGTCGAACTTCTGCGAGTTCACCTTCAACAATAGCAAAAGGCCGTCTTCGCACAAGCATACAAAATGACCGTCGGCCATGAGCAGCGAAGACCGTGTCAACCCGCCTTGTTTCCACTTGACTTTCCCGCTTGCAAGTTCCACACATCGCAGGTCCGCCTGGGCCGTGTGGCGGCCTGAGCAGCCAAAGACATACCCGTCGTAATGAATCGGCGTATTCCAATGGCACATTAGGCTCTTGTCGCGGCCTTTGGCGCTGTCGGCCCAAATCTCTTCAACGCCGCCTCGCTTGACGCGAAATAGCGACGAGCCAATGCCGTAACACTCGCTGATCAAAACGCGGTCGCCGACAATGACCGGGTTGCTGGCGTTGACGCTTTCGAGCATTCGAGCACGCCAGGGTTGATGGAATTCTACTTTGCCCGTCGCAGGGTCAAATCCGATCAGTCCGCCGCGAGCAAGGTACAAGCCCAACCTTCGGCCGTCGATTGTCGCCGTGATCGGCGACGAGTTGCTGGCGAGATCGTCGCCGCACTTGTACTTCACTCTCCCTGTCAGTTTGTCGAACGCGACGATTGCCGAACCGTTTGGTTTGAGTTCCATGAAGTTGTCCGGCGCCGGTCTCTTCGGACTGCCGCCGACGGGAACCAGCAATAGGTCGCCCTCAATGATCGGATGCGAACTTACTCCGAAGAAGTTTTGAAAGACATGAAATTCGGCGCGGGTGTCGATGTTCCAAATCGGTTTGCCGTCGTCAATGCGAACGCAATGAACTTTCCCCTCGGACCCAAACAGATAGACCCGATCTCCATCGACAATCGGCGAACAGCGCGGCCCATTGTCGTAGCCGAAGTAATCGTCGTAATCCGTAGGATAATCGAACTTCCACAATTCGTCGCCGGTCTCGCTTTTCCGGCAAGTCAGTCGCGCCTGATCCCCGAACCGGTCGAAATGAAACAACCGGCCGTGACTTACGGTCGGCGGCGCGTAACCCGAACCCAATTCGCACTGCCACACCAGTTTCAAACCGGACTTGGGCCAAGGGGAAATCAGGCCTTTTTCAGTCGACGTGCCGTCGCCGTTGGGACCAAGGAACTTCTGCCAGTCGCTGCCGGTCTTTCGCGTTCGCAGGTCAGGCGGCTCCGCCCACCCGATGCCAGCGGCCGCTGCCATTGCCGCCAAAATCACAAATCTTCGCATGGCAAGATCCTCTTCGATCGCAGGCATTCTTCCGTTTCGCTGTCAGCCTAAGGCAGCGGTGCGAAAGTGCAAGACGATTGTCGAGAAACCGGTTACATGCATCGTGGCCGCCTGCTTTCCAATTGCATTCATTTCATGTTGAGTCACAATGTGCTGCTGTCAACCAATAAGGAAGCAACTTCGGTGATTCCGTCGAACGATAGGTTGTCCGGTTTTCAACGCGGCGCCGTACTGACGGCTGCGTTTCTCGCGTGGATGTTCGCCGGTCTCGAAATCTCCTTATTCATTCTCATTCATCGGCAAATGACGATCAGCATTCTCGGCCGCGCCGCTCCCGAAGAAATCATCACTCGCTGGTTTGCGTGGTTACAGGCCGCGTTTCTCTTCGGCGCGGCGGCGGGCGGTTGGCTCTTCGGCAGCCTCGGCGACCGCGTCGGCCGCAAGAAGGCCCTGGCGCTTGCAGTGTTGTGCTACTCGATCGGCGCCCTCGCGTGCTATCCGGTCACGTCGCTGCCGGCGATGCTTGTAATTCGTTTCGTCGCGTGCATGGGCATCGGCGGCGTCTGGCCGAACGCCGTGGCGCTTGTAAGTGAGGCGCTCCCAAAAATGTCTCGCCCCCTGCTGGCGGGCATACTCGGCGCTGCCGCGAACGTCGGATTCGTGCTCATGGGCGTCATCGGCTACTTCGCCGCGATTACCGTGACGGAATGGCGTTGGACGCTGCTCGTCGCCGCTTTGCCAATCATCATCGGCATCCTCATTTGGGCATTTGTTCCAGAATCTCGTCGGTGGATCGGCGTCAGGCAAGAGGGCGGCAAGCCATCGGCGCCGATCCTGGAGGTGTTTCGCAGACCGCTCTTGTATCGCACCATACTGGGCATCGGTCTTGGCGCGATTCCGGTCGTCGGTACGGCCGCCAACGCGAATTGGCTCACTCCCTGGTCGGATCAAGCGACCGAACAACAGGCGCAGGCACAGGGCATCGACAAGAAAACTCGGCCAGATGCACGCGCCAAGGCCAAGACGCAGATAACGCGATCCGGCGGAGCAATTTTCGGCAGCCTTCTCGGCGGCCTGATTGCCAGCGCCATTGGCCGGCGATGGAGTTACTTTTTCATTAGTCTGACGACTTTTGCACTGAGCACCTACATCTTCACTCAGTTGGATCCGCTGCATCCGCAGTTTCACTGGTTCGCGTTTGCGCTTGGGTTTGCGGGCGTAACGTATTTCGGCTGGCTGCCGTTGTTCCTGCCCGAACTGTTTCTAACTCGCGTTCGCGCCACCGGCGCCGGCATCTCGTTCAACACCGGCAGAGTGGTTGCCGGGATCGTGGTCCTGTCGGCTGGTTTCCTGATCGACCGGCTCGGCGGCGATTACCGGCGAGTCGGCATCTGGAGCGGACTCATTTACGTCGTCGGCATGGCGCTGATTTGGTTCGCGCCGAAAACCAGCCGACAAATCGAGGACTGACCATGCAAACGGTCGGCGTCATTGGGCTCGGTTTACTGGGCAGCGCCATCGCGTCACGATTGTTGGCCGCCGGCCTTTGCGTCGTCGGCCACGACGTTCGCCCCGAGTGTTGCGAGCGACTTTGCGAACGCGGCGGCATTGCGCCGAACAACTCGAGATCCGTCGCCGATTCGGCGGAAACGATCATCCTGGTACTTCCAGATAGCCAGGCCGTCGAGCAAGTGGTCAGCGAGATGCAGCCGATTCGCCCTGGAACACTCATCATCGACTGCACGACCGGCGATCCGGACAAGACGTCGGAACTCGGTGCGAGACTCAAGGACAGGTCGGTTCGTTATGTCGATGCGACCGTAGCCGGGTCGAGCAGCGTCGTCGAGCGCGGCGAAGCCATCGTGATGATGGGCGGAATTGACATCGACGCGCAAGCAGCGAAGTACCTCACTTGTCACATCGCAAAGCAGTCTTTCCACGTCGGTCCTTGGGGCAGCGGGGCGCGGATGAAACTGGTTGTCAATCTGGTGCTGGGCTTAAATCGCGCCGTGTTGGCCGAGGGCCTTTCATTGGCACGATCGCTGGGATTGGATCCGTCGCTGACGCTCGAAATCCTGAAGGCGGGTCCGGCCTATTCCAAAACCATCGATGGGAAAGGCCGAAAGATGATCGAACACGACTTCACGCCGGAGGCATATCTTCGCCAGCATCACAAGGACGTGCGCCTGATTCTCGAAGCGGCCACGAATTGCGGCGCTTCGACGCCACTAAGCGTCGTCCACGAATCGCTGTTGTCGCGGGCGATCGAGTTAGGATTCGGCGAAGAAGACAATTGTGCGATCATTCGCATGTTCGAATCGAAGTGAGCTTCTCATGCAATTTCGCATTCTGGGCCGGACCGGCCTACGCGTCTCCGCAATCGCATTCGGCGCCGGTCCGGTCTCCGGCTTAATGATCGGCGACGACTTGGACCGGCAGCAAGCCGCTTTTCATCGAGCTGTTTCCCTAGGGATCAATTGGTTCGACACCGCACCGGGTTACGGTCAAGGCAAATCCGAATCGGCGTTGGGGCGATGTTTGGATGCGTATGGCAAGAGCGACGAAGTCCATGTTGCGACAAAGGTCCGCATTCACGACGATGACTTCGCCGATCTCGCAGGTGCTGTGCGCCGTTCTGTCGAAAACAGTCTCACGAGACTCAATCGGTCTTCGGTGACGCTGCTTCAATTGCACAACGGTTTGACTGGCACTCATGCGGCCGAGCCCGACTCCGTGACTGCGACCGATGTTCTCAAGACAGATGGCATACTTTCGGCGTTTCACGCCGTGCAGGCTGCAGGGCTCGTGCGCTTCATCGGCCTCACCGGCACGGGCACTCCTGAAGCAATGCGCACGGTGATTCACAGCGGCGAATTCGACACAATCCAGACGCCGTACAACCTGCTGAATCCAAGCGCAGGCCAGGAGATGAGCGATTGTCTGGGCGAGACCAACTACGGAAACATCATGTCGGATTGTGCCGCGGCTGAGATGGGCGTGTTCGCCATTCGTGTTTTCGCGGGCGGCGCCTTGTTGCGATTCCCGCCCAGTGCCCACACACTGCGAACGAAGTACTTTCCGCTGGCGCTGTATGAACGGGATCTGGCTCGCGCTGACAAACTGCAACAGCATCTGCAATTGCCCGATGCCGCATTGCGCTTCGCACTCGGCCATCCGAACATCCATTCCGCGATCATCGGGCTTGGATCGGCAGACGAGGTCGAGTCGGCCGTCAATATGGCGAGTTGATGAAACTGGGCCCGCTCGGATTCGAACCGAGAACCAAGGGATTATGAGTCCCCTGCTCTGACCGTTGAGCTACGGGCCCTTTTTGATCAGGCAATTAGACAAATTCACACTTTTCTGAATCCGGCTAATCCTCCGTCGTCGCTTTCATGGTCTCTGAAGCAGCTTTCTGGCAATACAAATGGCCGGCTCCATTTCGACCACCCTAACTTCCGCGACACGAACGAGGAGCGTTCACAGTGACTAAGCTCGATTCTACTTCCAAGCCCTCGAAGCCGCAACGCCCGGCTGAATCAACGCAATTTTGGCATCTGCCAGGAACGAGAACAAGAGACCGAAAGGCAAGTAACCCTTCATCGGCCGTGCGAACACTCAAGTACCCTATTTGAATTCAGTCCTAGTGAACGCGATCAGCTTGTTTTCGTGGTCGTACTGATAAGCCCAGCTTTCCGAGCCCACGATCTTGGATTTCGAGGTGATGTTGCCTTCGGAGTTGCAGCCGTAGGTCAAAAACAAATTAGACTGAATGTAGTTGTTCGGCACGGGCATGAAGCCGTTGGCGTTGCGGTTGCCGGTCAGGTCATTGCCGTATGTGGTGGCCGGAGCGCCGTTGACGCTCTTCGACGTCAGCCGGTTGGCGACGTCGTAGCCGAGCGATTCGGTGTGCAGCGTCGCGCCGAGGCCATCGCAGTGCGTCGTGTACGTGAGCCGCCCCAAGGCGTCGTGGCCGAACGCCGTCGAGCCGATCAGTTGCGTCGCACCCAGGTCCGCATAACGGCGTATCCACTCGCGGTCGCGGTTGTTGTACTGGTAGTCGAACCGCAGCGTCCCGCCGTTGCCGATGACGTCTTCGCGAGTTTGCCGGTTCAGCGTGTCGAAGTAGATGGTGGTCGTTCCGCCCTGCGTGTCGGTCAGGCTGGGGCGATTTCCGTTCGCGTCGTAGCCCACGTCGAGCGTAACGCCGTGTACGTCTGTGTTCAGGTTGGGCCGATTGAGCAGGTCGTACGTCGTCGTGATCATGCCGGCACCGCCCGACGCCGTCCGCATGTTCCCGGCCGCGTCGAACGTGAAGCTGCCAGGAACATACGTATCCGTCCGGTGAGTCGGTTGCTGGAGGCCGTTTAGGGGCGTAATTGTGAATCGGCTGGCGAGTTAGGTTTGTGTGCCGGGATTTTTTGGCTGCGAGTTCGCCAACTTGGCCGACAATTAGGTTGGCGCAGCTGATCTTCGGCGTGCGGCCAAACTCGCCGGTGACCACCACCAGCACCAGTTTGTCGAGTCCACTCGCGTGGATGTCCTCGATCAACGCCGAGACGGCGTGATCGTAGGCTTGCGACCGGAACTTCATGGCCTCGAACACGTGGACGTTAACGGCGTGATCGTCCCAGTTCTGCGTGCGGCCGCACAAGGGGCCGCTGTGGCTGGTCGTCAGCACATCGACGCGGGCTGGGATGCGGTCAACCTCGGCCCCAACACGCCTTTCAAGAGCCTTGGAAAAGCAATCCATGATCTTCGGCCCAGACTGCTGTGGCTGACGGTATCGCATTTGGGACCCGAGGCTGACTTTCTGCGCGATTACACGGAACTCTACCGCCAGGCTGAAAAGGCCGGGGTTGCTGTCGCCATCGGCGGCCGGGCTCTGGTCGAATCGCTTCGTTCGAGGATCCCCTATACAACGTACGGTGACGGGCTGGGCCACTTGGTTGCATTTGCGCGTACACTACACCCGAGACCGCATCCGCCGCGAAGGGGCCGGCCAAGCAGGCTTTGATCTGGCCGAGGCGATTTCCCAGCTCCTGGTCCCTGCGGTGCAAAACATGAGCACAAGATGCATGATTGAGGAGGTTTTCATGGTGTTTCGTTCATTAGTGCAATCGATTGTCCTGGTCGCTATCGTGGCAATAGGGGATTCAGAACAGGCACTTGCCCAAGAAATCCAGCGTCCTGACAACAAGCTGGGAACCGCCGGGAAGCCCATCAAGGTGTTCATCCTGGCCGGGCAGTCGAACATGCAAGGGCACGCCAGCATTTCGACATTCGACTCAATGGCCGACGACCCGAAGACCGCCCCGCTGCTCAAAGAGATGCGGGACAAGGACGGCAAGCCGAAGGTGTGCGACAAGGTGTGGATCACCTCCGTCGGTTGTCTCGGCAACGCCTATTCCGACTTGAAGGAGCAGAAGGGCAAGCTGACCGCCGGGTTCGGCGCGGGAGGTAAGAGCAAGATCGGGCCAGAGTTCACCTTCGGCCTGACGATGGAGAAGCGGTTGGACGAACCGGTGCTGATCATCAAGACTTCGTGGGGCGGGCGGAGCCTGCACACCGATTTCCGCCCGCCGAGCGCGGGCGCGTTCGTCATGGCCAAAGAAACTCAGGAGCTTTGGGACAAGCACCCGAAGGGTGCCCACGGCATTCCGAAAACCGAAGATCGGCCCAAATTCTGGGAGGAGAAGAAGGCCGCCACCGGGGTGTACTACCGCGAGATGGTGAAGCACGTGAAGGCGGTGCTCAAGGACATCAAGCGGGTGGTGCCCGACTACGACGAGAAGGCGGGTTACGAGTTGGCCGTGTTCGTCTGGTTCCAGGGGTTCAACGACTACGTCGGCTTCTCCGAGTACCCGAACCGGGACAAGGCCGGCGGGTTCGACCTGTACGCCGACCTGCTCGGGCACTTCATCCGCGACGTGCGGAAGGATCTGAACGCCCCGAAGCTGCCGTTCGTCATCGGCGTTATGGGCATCGATGGCTTGAAGGGCGAAAAGGGGGCGATGAAGCACTTCCGCGAAGCCCAGCGGAAGCCGGCAGCCCTCGACGAGTTCAAGGGCAACGTGTTCGCCGTCGAGACCGCGCCGTTCTGGGACGACGACCTGGACGCGCTCGCCCAACGGAAGGAGCGGCTGTACGGGAAACTCGAGGCGGAGTTCCGCAAGGCGAAGCCCACGCCCAAAGAACCGGAGAAACAGGCGGCCCGCAAGAAAGCACTGGACGAGGAGTTCAAGCTGGAGGAGTTGAAGCGGCTGAACGCGGGCGTGTCCAACGGCGGCTACCATTACCTCGGCGCGGCCAAGATTCTGGCCCCGATCGGAAAGGCGTTCGCCGAGGCTCTCGTTGGCGAGCATCCATGTCGCGACGGAACCTTACATCTGTTGTCGTTTGGAGCTGGTGCACCAATCAAAGGCACTCCTGCGGACGATCTGTACGGGCGCGATGCAGGTTTTATTGTGGAGGCCGTGAAGCGTTCCCCGTCGGCGTGGGAGCGAGTCGAGACGAAGTTCGTCTCCGGACTGGAGTGTACTCCCGATCGATTGCTCAAAGAATTCGATCGATTGGTTAAAGATGCCAAACCAGGCGATCTTGTGATTATTCATGCCAGCACCCATGGAACGACCAAGCGTGGCCTTTTGCAGCTGGATAGCGAAAAAGGAAAAATCATTGACGCAGACGTTCTTAGCGCTCGGCTCGCCAAATTACCTTGTCCAGCGATTGTGACGATCGATGCTTGCGAGGCGGGTGGTGCGGTGCGAAGTGCTTTGCCCAAAAAGAGTGCTTGGCTGCTGGGCTGCACAGAGAAGCAGTCGACCAGCGGACAAACCGACAATCCGAAAGTTCCTCATGGATTCCTCGTGCTTGCAATGTGCGAAGCTTTGCGAGGAGATGCAGACTCGGACGGCGATGGATTGGTTACTATTGGTGAGTTATTCAAGTGGGTCCCTTCTCGCGCGAAGGACTTGGCCAAAGGCGAATGTGAGCAAGACGCTGTCTCAGTGCTACCTCCTGATCTTGCCAAACTACCTCTAACAGTCGCATTGCCAGGCAAACGAGAACCATTGTGGACCGCGACGAAGAGAAAGAAGTCCCGCTGACCGAGTCGTGAGCGAACAAGAACGTCGCCTGGAAGGTGAAACTGCCCGGCTTCGGGTTGTCGCAGCCGGTGGTGGTCGGTGACGAACTGTTGGTCACCGCCGCCGTTTCTGACAAGCTCAGCAAGCCCACTGGAGTTTGGGTAGCGTTCGGTGAACAGGATTCCTAAGTGCTCAACAGTGAATTTCTCTTACTTGATGGCGCAACCGGCACGGAATTGAACCGGCGCGGGGTGGACACCGGCTTGCCATTGTGGTCAGCGAATGCGCTCACCACTGATACCGGGTTGAATGTGTTGCGCCAGATTCATCTGGACTACTTGAATGCGGGCGCGGATGTCCTCACCACCAACACTTTTCGCACCCATCGCCGCGCGCTGGCGGGCCAAGGGCACGTCGCGCGCGAATTGACCAGGCGCGCGGTGGCGACCGCCCAAGAGGCTGTCGCTGAATATGGACAACATGCGCTGGTGGCCGGCTCGGTGGCCCCACTGGAAGATTGTTATCGCCCCGACCTGGTGCCGACCGATGACGAATGCCGCGCCGAGCACTCCGAGCGCATCGATCATCTCGTGGAAGCGGGCGTTGACCTGCTGTTGATCGAGACGATGAATTCGATTCGGGAAGCCCTCATCGCGGCCGAGCTGGCAACGATCACCGGCCGGCCCACATGGGTCAGTTTTGTTTGCGACAGCGAAGGCCGCATCCTGTCGGGCGAGTCGGTGGCGGTTGCCGCCGGGATGTTGTTACCGCTGGGAGTGAAGGCTCTCGGCGTGAACTGTGGTCCGGCTAATACATTGGCGAAACCACTGGCCGAATTGCGGGCGATCTGCGGCCCTGAGTTCCCGCTCCTTGCCTATGGGAATATTGGCTATGCTGACGAGGCGCAAGGTTGGATCAACACAGACTCCGAAAGCCCGGAGTGCTACTTGCACTATGCTCGAACTTGGCCGGCCCAAATTGTGGGTGGCTGTTGTGGCACCACTCCGGAGCATATTCGCAAGCTCAGAGAGAGAAAAAAATGAAGCGACCTGAAACAAAACTGCTGCGAATCGGCACACTCCTCGTGATGGCGGCGTTGACGCAAACCACCTCGGTCGCCGCAAAAGAGCCGGTCGTCGTTCCGGACTTCACCAAGGGTGCGAAAATCCCGAAGGGCGCAAAGCACGATTGGAACCTCGGCCCTACCGGGCTTCGCGGCTGGATCTTTTGCGACCAGTTGGTGACCACCGACGCCCGCCAGATTCTGATCACGAAAGTCGAGAAGGGTTCTCCCGCCGCCGATGTGTTCCAGGTCGGCGACGTGATCCTCGGCGTCGGCGGCAAGCCGTTCGCCTACGACCCGCGAACGGAGTTGGGCAAAGCGATCACCACGGCCGAGTCGAAAGCCGGTGAAGGGAAACTCGCTTTCACCCGCTGGCGGGCGGGCCAGTCGGACGAGGTCGTGCTCAAGCTGCCGGTGCTCGGTAGTTACAGCGCGACGGCCCCCTTCGACTGCGACAAGTCGAAACTCCTCCTCGATCAGGGGTGCAAGGCACTGGCCGCGCGAATCGCGAAGCCAAGTTACACCGAGACGGATGCCATTCCGCGGTCGCTCAACGCTCTCGCCTTGCTGGCCAGTGGGAACGCCGAATACCTGCCGTTGGTCAAGAAGGAAGCTGGGTGGGCGGCCGGCTTCAAAGCCAACAGCATGCAGACATGGTACTACGGCTACGTCATGGTGTTCCTCGCCGAATACGCTCTGGCGACCGGCGACGAGTCGGTGATGCCGGGCCTGAAGCGGCTGGCGGTGGAAGCCGCGAAGGGGCAGAGTGCGGTCGGCTCGTGGGGCCACGGGTTCGCCATCCCCGACGGCCGCCTGGGCGGGTACGGGATGATGAACTCGCCCGGACTGGTGCTGACGATCGGGCTGGTGCTGGCACGAGAAGCGGGGGTGAAGGATGCCGCGGTCGCCGCCGCCATCGAACGGAGTGCCAAGCTGTTGCGCTTCTACACTGGCAAAGGGGCGATCCCTTACGGCGACCACCACCCGTGGATCGAAGGGCACGAAGACAACGGCAAGTGCGGCATGGCGGCAGTTCTGTTCAACGCCCTCGGCGAGGCGAATGGGGCCGAGTTCTTCTCGCGGATGAGTGTTGCCGCGCATGGGTCGGAGCGGGATTGCGGGCACTGCGGCAACTATTTCAACATGCTCTGGGCGATGCCGGCGGTCGCCCTGTCCGGCTCGAACGCCACCGGGGCGTGGATGAAGGAGTTTGGCACCTGGTACTTCGATCTGGCCCGCCGCTGGGACGGCAGCTACCGGCACCAAGGCCCGCCGGAGAACGAGGAAGACAGCTACGAGGGGTGGGACGCCACGGGCACGTACCTGCTGGCCTACGCGATGCCGCTCAAGAAGGTCCGCTTCACGGGCAGCGGGAAGAGCACCGTGAAGCAACTGGACGCGACAGGAGCAGACTCTCTGATCGCCGACGGCCGTGGGTGGGACAACAAAGACCGGAACAGCGCGTATGACAAACTCAGCGGCGAGCAACTCGTCGAGCGACTTGGCAGTTGGTCGCCGGTCGTCCGCGAGCGAGCCGCGATGGCGCTGGCCCGCCGGAAAGATGCTCCGGTTCCGGCGATTGTCAAACTACTCGACGCCCCCAGCCTCGAAGCGAGGTACGGTGCTTGCCAGTCCCTGAGCAATCTTGGGAAGCGGGGCGAGCCGGCGGTGAAAGGGTTGGTGAAATGCCTGACCGGTAACGACCTCTGGCTCCGCATCAAGGCCGCCGAAGCGCTGGCCAAAATCGGGCCTGCCGCCAAACTCGGAGTCCCCAAGTTGCTCGAACTGCTCGCCGAGGTGGACAAAGTCAACGACCCGCGGGGGATGCAGCAGCGGTACCTCACCTTCGCCCTGTTCGATGGCGACGGAATGCTCCGCGGGTCGCTCGACGGCGTCGATCGCGAGGTGCTGTACAAGGCGGTGCGGGCCGGGTTGAAGAACGAAGACGGGCGAGCGCGGAGCAGCCTCACGTCGGTCTACAAGAACCTCTCCTTCCAGGACATCAAGCCGTTATTGCCCGCCATCCACCGGGCCATCGTCGAGCCGGCCCCGAGCGGGGAGATGTTCGCTGACGGAATTCGCGTGGAGGGGCTTCGCCTGTTCGCCAAGCACCGAATCGAAGACGGGATCGCGGCGTGCGTGAAGTACACCCGAGAGCAGAACCCGTGGGAGAGCCAGATACGAACTCCGGAGCTGATGAAGATCCTCCTCAGCTACGGCACCCACACCAAGGCGGTTATTCCGGAACTGACCAAGCTGGCGGACTACTTCGAGAAGGACGAGCCGAACTTCCCCAGACACTTGATGAAGTTGAAGGCCAAGTCCGTCCGCGACACCATCCGAGCGATCGAGGCGGGGACGGACACTCCGGACCTCATCCGCCTGGACAAGGAGTCGGGGTTGAGGGGGCCGAAGGGCGACCCCATGAAGGGGCCGGTGAAGGTGTTCGTCCTGGCGGGCCAGTCGAACATGGAAGGGCACGGGTTCATCGTGGCCGACCCGAAGCGCAACGAGGGCAAGGGCAGCCTGGAGTACGTCGCCAAGGACAAAGCCACCGCCGACAAGTTCAAACACCTGCTCGGAAAGGACGGCAAGTGGACCACGCGGGACGACGTGTTCATCCACTACCTGGACCGCAAGGGCAAGCTGACCGCCGGGTTCGGGGTGAAGGAGGACCGCATCGGCCCGGAACTCGGGTTCGGGTTCGTGGTCGGCGACGCCTACGAGGAGCCGGTGCTGCTCGTGAAACTGGCGTGGGGCGGGAAGAGTCTGGCCAAGGACTTCCGCCCGCCGAGCGCCGGGGGCGAAGTCGGGCCGTTCTACAAGGAGATCGTGGATCGCACGAAGGCCGTGTTGAAAGACCTGAAGAAGGAGTTCCCGGAGTTCGGCGACCGGGGCTACGAGTTGGCGGGCTTCGGCTGGCATCAGGGCTGGAACGACCGGGTGAATCAGGCCTTCAACGACGAGTACGAGAAGAACATGGCGAACTTCATTCGCGACATTCGCAAGGACTTGGGGGCGAAGAACCTGCCGTTCGTGATCGCCGAGACTGGGATGAGCGGGCCGGAGGAGAAGCACCCGCGGGCGCTGTCGCTCATGAAGGCGCAGGCTGCGGTGGCCGAGTACCCGGAGTTCAAAGGCAGCGTGGCGTTCGTCGGCACGAAGGCGTTCTGGCGGGACAAGGACGTGTCGCCGACAGGCCAGGCGTACCACTGGAACACGAATGCCGAGACGTACTACCTCATCGGCGAGGCGATGGGCCACGCGATGAAGAAACTGTGCGCGCAGAAGTCGGCGAAGTGACAGACGCCGGTGCGGAACTCCGCCCGACCGCCCGGTGTTGGTTACCTACCATACTCGGGTCGCCACCCGGTCCAATAACCCTCGGGATACGCCCATGCGATTCGCTCCTGCCGTTGTTGCCCTCGTGCTTCTCGCCGGTGGCCGGGCCCTTGCCGCCGACAAGCCGAACGTCGTTTACCTGCTGGCCGACGACCTCGGCTGGGGCGACCTCGGCGTCAACGGCGGCAGCATCCCGACGCCGTGCATCGACAAACTGTTCAAGGATGGCGTCCGGCTCGACAACTTCATGGGCTGGTGCGTCTGCTCGCCGACCCGCGCGATGCTGCTCACGGGCCGGCACCCATACCGCGTCGGCACCGGGCCGGAGACCGGGGGCGAACTGGCGACGGAAGAAACCACCATCGCCAAGGCGTTCAAAGCCAACGGCTACCGCACGGGCGTCTTCGGCAAATGGCACAATGGAGCGGACCCGGCCACACCCGAATTCCAGAAGGCGTACCAGGACGCTTGGAAGGGCAATCCAAACCGGAAGTACACAGAGGGCGGGTTGGGTGTCAACGTGCATGGCTTCGACGAAGCCTGGGCGTACTACGGCGGCGGCCCCGACCACTTCACGCGGCGGATCAGCGCCGGCAAAGGCCCCGCCAGTTGGTGGCACAACCGCGAACACCGCCCGCAGGACGAAGGGTACACCGACGACCTCGTGACCAAGCACGCCATCGAGTTCATCCGCGACAACAAGGACAAGCCGTTCTTCTGTTACGTGCCCTTCAACAACGTCCACGGCCCGATGCAGGCCAAGGAATCGCAGCTCTCCGCCGTCGATCCGAAGGTCACGGACCCCGACAAGCGGATGTACGCGGCCATGACGCAGGCGCTGGACAATTACGTCGCCGACATCCTCGCCGAACTCGACAAGCACGGCCTGCGGGAGAACACCATCGTCGTCTTCACCAGCGACAACGGGGCGACGAAGGGCGGGAACAACCTGCCGTTCCGCGGCGGCAAGCACTCGGTCTTCGAGGGCGGCACGCATCTACCGACGGTCATGCACTGGCCGAAGGGCAAGGTGGCGAAGGGCAAGTGGGACGGGCTGTGCGGCGCACTGGACATGATGCCCACGCTCATCGATATGGCAGGTCTGAAAATGCCCGAGACGCGCCCGCTCGACGGCAAGAACATCTGGCCAGCGCTTCGGGACAACAAGACCAGCCCGGTGGACAGTTACTACTGGTCGTGGCACAACGAGGACGCCATCCGCACGGCCGACTGGCGGATGCACCGCTTCACCGACCGCGTGGAGCTGTACGACATCCGCAAGGATATCGGCGAGACGACCAACGTGGCCGAGAAGAACCCCGAGGTGGTGGCCACGCTCAAGAAGAAGATGAACGGCTGGGTCGAGTCGATGGGAGTCGCACTCAGCCACCTGCCACCGCCGGAGGCAGTCCACAGCAAGCCATCCCCGGAAGGCGAAGTACTGGAGATCACCGTGACGGTTGCGGACAAGGCGAAACCGAAGGACTCGTTCCTGGTCCAGTTCGCCCGCTGGGGGGGCCATGTGTACGCGACGGACTACATCGAGTACGACCTGATGATCCCGACGGGCAGCCCGACCAAGGGCTTCTATTACACACCGTTCAAGGGGAACAATGACCAGGTCTCGTTCCACTTCAAGCGCGGCGAGGGGGTCGATCAGTTCGGCCGCGAGCAAATCTCCGGGCCGGAACCCAAGGGCGGCGGCGGGGTGTGGGAGCACCGGGTCATCGGCTTGGCCAGCTACGGACCCGGAATCGCGCCGGGGCACGGGATCATGTTCAAGGGGGTCAAGCCCGGCACCTACAAGGTCTACCTCGACAACCTCCGCATCCGCCACGCCGACGGCAAGACGACGCCGATCTGGGTCAGCGGTAAGGACACCCGTGCCGGGAGGGTTTCCGAGAACGAGCTGTTCAAGGACGTGAAGGTCCGAACCGTGAAAGCGGCCGACATCGGCAAGTGACGACTTCCCTGACTTAGAGGTTGGTCCCGTGCGCCTCGCCCTTGTCGCTCTCCTTCTGCTTGTTTCTGGCCCCGCCCTCGCCGCGGACCCGCCGCGGTACAACGTCCTGCTCATCATGGCGGACGACTTGCGGCCGGCGATGGGTTGCTGCGGCGACAAGCAGGCGAAGACACCGAACCTAGACAAGCTGGCCGAGCGGGGCGTGCGGTTTGACCGCGCCTACGTGCAGTACCCCGTGTGCAACCCGAGCCGCACGTCGATGCTCACCTCCACCCGCCCGGAGGTGAACGGCGTCGTCGGCAATGACACCTTTTTCCGCGACAAACTGCCGGACATCGTGACGCTGCCGCAACTCTTCCGTCAGCACGGTGCGACGGCTGTGTCGTACGGCAAGATCTTCCACGCCGGGCTGACCGAGGGGGAGGCGGTGAACCGCTTCCTCGACGCCGGCAAGTCGTGGGACGAGGCGAAGATGTTCCGCCCGACGCCCGAGGGGAACAAAGGCCCCCGGCGGAACCTGACCGGCGGCAAACTGAAGTGGTGCGAGGTGGCCGCGCTGGAGGGCACGGATGACGACCAGTCCGACGGGCAGACCGCCAAGCAAACCATCGCCGCGATGGAACGTCTGGCCGACAAGCGGTGGTTCATCGGCGCGGGGTTCCACCGCCCGCACGACCCGTTCGTCGTCGGCAAGAAGTACGTCCAGCAGTTCCCGCCCGGTTCGCTTAAGTTGAACGCGGACCCCGCCGACGCCACCCCGCTTCTGAAGCACTCGCTCGGCGGTGGGGCCTTCGAGGAGGCCTTCAAGAAGTTCGACGACCGTGACCGGATGGAGTTTCTCACCCACTACTACGCCGGCGTCACCCAGACCGACGCCCAGGTCGGCCGGCTGATGGAGGCGCTCGACCGCCTGAAGCTTTGGGACCAAACGGTGGTCGTGTTCGTCGGGGACCACGGCTACCACCTGGGCGAGCGCGGGTGGTGGAACAAGAACACACTGTTCGACCGTTCGTGCCGCGCGCCGCTCCTGATCGTTGCCCCTGGGGTGAAGCCGGCGGTGTGCACCAGCCTCGTCGAGTTCCTCGACATCTACCCGACGGTCGCCGGGTTGTGCGGGCTGACCGTTCCCGACACGGTGAAAGGCATCAGTCTCCAACCGCTGCTCGCCGACCCGAAGAAGGGCGTCCGCGACTCCGCTCTGACGCACATCACCCGCGGGTCACGGGTGACCGGCTTCAGCCTGCGAACCGATCGTTGGCGGTACATTGAATGGAGTGACGGCGGCTTGGAACTTTACGACCACCAAAACGACCCAGAAGAGTGGTACAACGTGGTCGGCCGAGATGCCAACGCCGGCGTGTTGGCGGAACTGAAGAAATTGCTCGATGCACGCCGCTGAGGTGCCTTTTTGGTTATCCTCCCCGCAGCGGATATCATCACGACTTCTTCGAATGGAGCACCCCATGCGTCTTCTACCGTTCCTCGCGGCATGTCTTCTGGGCGGCGTGTGCGAATCAGCATCCGCCGCGGACAAACCGAACGTCGTGTTCATCCTGGCCGACGATCTTGGTTATGGCGACTTGAAGTGCTACGCTCATCCCCACGCCAAGACGCCGAACCTCGACAAACTGGCCGAACAGGGCACACGGTTCACCCAGTACTACTCCAACGGGGCCACCTGCTGCCCGGCCCGCACCGCTCTCATGACGGGTAAGTTCTGCGCCACGTACAAGGAGTACCCGGCCGACTTCGGATTCGGCAAGCAGGTCACCGTGACCGAACTGCTGAAGAAGGCAGGCTACCACACGGGGCACTTCGGCAAGTGGCACATCGGGCAGGTCACTAAGCCGGGCACCTACGGCATCGACACCATCAGCGGGGCCGAGGACGGCATCCGCGCCGCGAAGCGCGCCGGGACGAGCGGTCGAGATGCACCAATCTTCGACGAAGCCATGAAGTTCATCGAGAAGAACAAGGCTGGCCCGTTCTATGTCAACATCTGGGGCCACATCTCGCACAACCCGGTCAACCCGGCGCAAGCGCTCGTGGACCGGTGGAAATCCCTGACGGTCAAGCCGGTGGACTTTCCGCCCCAGATGCGCGAGAAGTTCGCCCTCGTCGAGGGGGCCAAGGGCGACATCAGCGACGGCATGCGCCGCTACCTGGCCGACGTCGAGTCGTTGGACGCGGACGTCGGCCGGCTGCTGAAGAAACTCGACGACCTGGGGCTGAGCAAGAAAACCATCGTGGTCTTCTCCAGCGATCAGGGCGCGGACATGACCCACGCCGCCGGAGGCGGGTTGCGGTTCAACCAGATGGGGTACAACGGCCCGCACCGCGGCGGCAAGCACACCTTCTTTGAAGGCGGGCAGCGGGTGCCGTTCATCGTCCGCTGGCCGGGGCATGTCGCGGCCAAGGCGGTGAACGAGAAGTCGGTCGTCAGCGGCATCGATTGGCTGCCGACGCTCTGCGGCATCACTGGTGTGAAGATTGCCGCTGCGGATTTCGACGGCGAGGACGTGTCCGGTGTGTGGCTCGGTAAGGACCGAGAGCGCACCAAGCCGTTGTTCTGGAAGACGAACAACGTGCGGTCGGAGATGGTGGTCCGCGACGGCCCGTGGAAGCTGTTCGAGCCGACCAAGAAGAAGGGGGAACGGGAACTGTTCCACATCCCGACGGACCCAGCTGAGAAGGTGAACGTGGCGGAGAAGAACCCGGCGGTTGTCGCACAGTTGAAGGCGAAGATCGCCAAGTGGAACGCCACGCTGCCGAAGGAATACACGAAATCGGACGACAAGGACTAACCCCGGGAGGTGATGTGATGCGGAACGTGCTGTGCCGCCCATGGCTAGCCGCGTGTTTGGCGCTCGTCGCGCTGGGCGGCCCCGCCGCCCGCGCCGACGAACCGCCTCCCCAGAAGGCCGAGATGGCCGGCTACCTGCTCGTCCCGCACGAGAAGGTGGACAAGGCGTACAACGCCGGCTTCTCCATGTACGTGGCCGCGTGGCCGCTCTTGAAGAACTACCCCGGGCAAGACTTTCAGAGCGGGTTGTTCGGAACGTGGATGTTCGCGCAATACGAAGGCAAGAAGCCGGAAAAGATGTACGCCGATATCGAGGGCGGGCTTGGCTGGTGGCGCGACACACGTTTCGCCACCGAGACGCCGAAGTTCATCATGGGTGGAGTGTCGTTGAACTTCAGCGAATGGGCCAACGGTCCCGGAGCCGGGGCAGGCCTCGTTCGAAATTGGAGCAAACCTCGCGGCCATTACGCGATTGCTCAACTCAGTCCCTGGGTGCTCTGGGCGCCCGACGGGCTGAACCTCAAGCAAGGCACGCGTGGAGAACTGTTTGGCTACGGCTACCTCCCGCTGCCGCTCACCGACGCCAAGAAGACCACCGCTGGCAAGAATGTGCCGACCGGCAATCAATGCTGGACGCTTTTCTTGAACACCGGCAACTTCAAAGGGCCAGTCACGTTCTTCCTGCCGTATTTCTGGACGAAGCCGATCCTGGAAAAGCCCGAGTTGGCAGGCATGTTTCTCGACACACGCCCGTCCGAACCGAACAAGGCGGTCCAGATGGAGACGCAGCACGTCCCCGCGTACCTTGCGAAGGACGCGAAGGGCGACACCTATGCCCGCGTCGCCCCAACGCAGTTCCCGGCCAGCCCCGACGGCGATGCCCCGCTGATTCATCGCATCACCGCGTACAACAAGGCGGCGATGTGGGACGGCGTGAAAACCTGGTTCGACGGCGGCCCGTCAATCTCCGGCGCCATCGACCCGAAGACCGCGGCCGTTCATGTGTTCAAGGGAGGTGGAGGGGCGACCTGGCGCATTTACCCACCGAAGACTGAACGCGACCAGCGGGTGCCGGTGGCATGGAACACGTTCGCCTCGCCGACCGCGCTGGATGAAACGACCTACGGGTACAAGTGGGGCGAGGCCGTGACGAAGGACGGCGGGACGGTCACGCTGCCCGAATACTACCGGCTGGTCAAAGATAAGAAGGACAAGGAGCGGTGGGTCGTGGTGAAGGCGTCGGACGTGCCCGCCGAGACCGGGCTGGCGAAGGTGGAGTTCCCGCGGAAGCGGGCACCCAAGCCGGGCGCGTATGTGACGCCGGAAGAGGCGGACAGTTGCTGGAAGAAGCCGGGGCCAGTCGCGGGGCCGTTCACTGCGAAACTCGGAGACGGCAGCGTGGCCACTTACTACTGGTATCGCTTCGCCGACCAGCCCGCGCTGCTCAACGCCGACCTGACTGCCGACGAGCGGGAGGCGCTCCAGAAGCGCGTGGAATTGTTGCACAAGAATTGGACGAAGGACCGCGACTATCTTCCCCCGCCCACCGTCGGCAAGCTCGCCGACCTCGACCCGGCCGTTCTTGTCACCCCGCCGAAGGGATTCGAAGTCGGATATGTGCCGATTGTGACGCGGCAGGGCGTGAAGGAGTAGCTTGCGATCGTTGCGCTATTCGCCGCATGCGGCCTGGCGTACCTCTTAGGCGCTAGGTTGTGCCGGCAAAACCTCAACAATGGAAAGCAAGCACATGAAAAAGTTTTTGGGTATCGGAGCCCCGTTCGTCAGGGAAGTCGAATTGGTAATCCTCGTTCTCGGAATCCTATTGGACCCCAGCAAGGGGTTTGCCGAGGCCGGCGACTCCGTCATCCGGGCGAAGGCAGGCCCCACGGACATTGTCATCACCACAACTCAACGCCTGGCGGGAGCAATTCACTCGCTGAAATGGAACGGGAAAGAGTTCATCGACAGCCACGATCACGGCCGGCAACTCCAGTCAGCTTCAAATCTCGATCTTGGCAGGAAGTTCATTCCCGAAGTCTTCAACCCGACTGAAGCCGGCTCGCGCTCGAACGGGACCGGCATAACTTCCTCCAGCAAACTTTTGCATCTGACCGCAAATGGGAACGAATTGCGTACCTGCATCCAAATGGCATTTTGGCTCGAACCGGGCGAAAAGTCTTTCGGCAAACCCGCTTACAATGACAAGATGCTGTCCAACCATCTCGTGTCGAAGAAAGTGCGAATTGGCTACAAGTCCTTGCCCCATGCCATCGAATACGAAGTGACATTTACCGTCCCGAAAGGCGAGCATCATACCTTCGCTCAGTTCGAAGCGCTCACCGGCTACATGCCGGAAGAGTTCAGCAAGTTTTGGAAATTCGATCCCAAGACGGGCAAACTCGCCGCACTGAATGACGGTCCCGGCGAACAGGAGTTCCCCATCATCTTTTCCACTCCCGACGAACAATTCGCGATGGGATGCTATTCCCCAGACCAACCGTCGAGAGGCTTCGAGAAGGCAGGTTACGGCCGGTTTCGTTTTCTAGCCGAAAAGGTCGTAAAGTGGAATTGTGTCTTTCGGGTGCGAGATGCGAAGGGCATGGCCGCGGTGGACTATCGGTACCGCAATTTCGTCGGCGTGGGCACTTTGGAAGATGTCCGCAAGACCATGCGCGAGTTGGCCCAGGAGTTTGGAAACTAACTCCCACGTCCAACCATTTGGCTAACCGACCCGAGTAACGTGAGGCAATGGAAGAACACGAAACAACCACAACGAGGAAGCAAACATGCGCATGAAAAAGGTATTGAAACTCGATGCTGCTCTCGTCGGCATCGCCATCGGCTTGGCCATGGTCTCGGCGGCAGGTCTCAGCGCCGCAGACACGAATCAGGCGATCCCCAAGCCTGACGGCAAACCGGCGGACATGAGCAAGCCGGTCCAGGTCTTCATCCTGCTGGGACAGTCCAACATGGTCGGCCTGGGCAAGGTGAAAGGGGCTGATATCTCTCTGGAGCATGCGGTCAAGGAGAAGAAGAAGTATCAGTATCTTGTGGATGATGCCGGGGCCTGGCTGGAGCGGAAGGACGTTCGCTTCGTGCGCTACATGTCCGGCAAGGGCCCGCTCAACAATGAATGGATGACGGTTAAGGGCAACACGCTCGGCCCGGAATTCGGGATCGGCCATCCGCTGGGAAATGCGATCGATGCACCGGTGATGATTCTCAAGTGCTGCATTGGCAACCGGGCACTCGGCTGGGATCTCCTGCCGCCGGGCAGCGAGCGCCGCGAGTTTGTCGCCAAGGACGCTAAGGGCGTGGAGAAAAAGCTGGTCTATGCCGGCTACAAGGACAAACCCGAGTTTTGGGAAATGGACCCAGCCAAGGGCCTCAAGACCGAACCCGCGCCATGGGTGGACAAGAAAGGCAAGCCGATCGACTGGTATGCCGGCAAGCAGTGGGACTCCGACATCGGCGACGCCAAAAAGGCCCTGGCCGATCTCGAAAAGCACTACCCGGGAGCGAAAGGCTACGAGGTCGCCGGCTTCTTCTTCTGGCAGGGTGAGAGAGATGCCGGCAATGCTGGACACGCTGCCCACTACGAGAAGAACCTCGTGGCTTTCATCAAGGCGCTGCGGAAGGAGTTCAACGCTCCCAACGCGAAGTTCGTGCTCGCCACCTTGGGCGAATCCAAAAAAGGCAGCACCGGTCCTGGGGGCGATGTGCTCAACGCCCACCTCGCCGTGGACGGGAACTCCGGCAAGCATCCCGAGTTCAAAGGCAACGTCGCGACCATCTATACGCATCCCATGGCGCAAGGCGGCAGCGGCAACGGGCACTACGGCGGTAAGGCCGAGGTTTACATGGATGTCGGCGAAGCGATGGGCAAAGCCATGGTCGAGTTGTTGAAGAACAAGTAGCCATATCAACCGTTGGCGGCAGGGGCGAGCGCATCGCCCTTGCCGCCAGTCACACCCAAACTTTTGATCTTCGCGGACCAAGGACATAAGAGGATCGTTACATGAATCACCGCACTGAGCGTTTGGCTCGCGCCATTTCCCTTGGGATATTTGTCGTCTTCGGCGCCGGCAGCGCCATGGCCGCGCCCAAAACAGAACCCGTGAAGTTGACAGCAGAGGGAGAAAAACTCCAGGCCCGGTATGCGGCGATGCTGTCGGGCTTGCATGCGGAGATCACGAAGGCCTTGCCGACCGTGTCTGAGCAGAAGAAGGCCGCACTCCAGAAGGCGCGTGAAGCGCTCAAAGCGGCCGAGGCGGATGTCAATACGGCGCAAAAATCCCAGGAGAAAATCAAGACGGCCAAGGCATTGGTGGATCACGCAAAGGGCAAGTGGCTCGGCGGTGCGGCAAAGGGCATTGCAGCGGCGGAGGCAGCGCTGAAAAAGGCGACCACGGAGGCTGAACGCGAAGCTGCGAAAAAAGACCTGGCCAAGTGGCAGGCGGACAGGGAAGCCGGGCTCAAGGCGCTCGAAGAACGCCAGAAAGCACTGGAGAAGGCCCTGCTCGATCAGGAGAATGTGAACGTGAAAATCAAGGCGGCCCAGGCGACGCTGGCCCAGGCCCAGGCCAATGAGTTGAAGGCGGCCGAGAGCATCCTGGCCGACCTGCAGCCGATTCTCTCGAGCGAGAAACTGGATAGGCAACTCATCCGCGCAGCCGTGCTGGCGAAGGCCACGCCGCGCGGGCTGGCGGAGTTTGCCCAGCAGGGCAAGGAGCAGGCGGCCCTGGTGGACCAACTCCTGGCCGATGACAACTTGATGATGCAGATGCTCGTCGCCGGTGGCGCCGAGGCCGGCAAATACGGTCCTGCGATGCAGATTTACACGGCGATTCAGAAGGCCAGTCCGAAGGCCCGCGCAGGGGTCTTTCAGCGGCTGGCACTGGCCACCAGCCTCGAACATGCGGTGCCGATCAAGCAGAGCAACGCCCAGACAGCGACAGACGCGCCGACCATCGTGGATCCGGTGAAGCGCTACCTGCATTACGAGAAGGCTTATCTCGATGGTGAACTCGACCCGGCCTTCAAGAACTTCTCCGTCTGGGAATATCGGATGGTGGTGGATTGCGACGCTCCGGATTCGATTCTGGCATGGGGCCGCGAGATGCTCCGGAACTACCGGCCTGACCACATCTACAACTCGGACTATGGCTGGCGCTATTCGGGAACCGTCCGGACCGAAGTCAAATACGGTTCAGAATGCGTGAAGGATGACCTCCCTTCGTTGCACGCCTATCAGAACATCCCCAAGGACGGCGGCGTCTGCGGGCGGCGGGCGTTCTTTGGACGGTTCATCCTGAAGTGTTTTGGCATCCCGACCTGGGGCGTGACTCAGCACAAGCACGCCGCCGTGGGACATTGGACGCCCAAAGGCTGGGTGATCAATCTCGGCGCGGGCTTTCAACACAGTTGGTGGGACAAGGACGAGAGTCCCCGTAGCGGGTCGGACTTTTTGTTGGAGACCCAGGCGCGGAGCCAGCCGAAGGACTACATGAACGTTTTGCGGGCGCAGTGGGTCAGCCGCGTTCTTGGCGAGCAGGAATACAACGAGAGGAAGCGCGTTGCCGGGGGCCTCTGGAGCAACATGGCGCATTATCAAGCCCGGTCGATCGCCACTGCCGCCAAGGCAGTTGCTTTGGCACCGCTCGGTCAGGAACTCGGCGAAGCCAATGAGTCTGAGGCCAAGAAAGCGTCGGCCGTCGAGAAGGTGGTCATAACAGCGGCCGACCAGAAGCCCGTTGTCGGCCAGGACGGTACCATCACCATTCCGTCGGTGGCCCATAACAAACCGACAGGCCACTTCGCGGTCATGAAGAGCTTCTCGGGCGGCCTGCAAAAGCACGCCAGCGGTGGTTTCAAGGCCCAGTATGTCATCGACGCGCCGCAAGCCGGCAAGTATTTGCTGGCCGCGCGGGTGGCGACGGTGCATGAGGGGCAGAAGTTTCTGTTTACCGCCAACGATACCAATCCGGCAGCCGAAGTGGCGGTTCCCTATACGGTCGGCATGTGGCAGCAGAGCAAGCCCATCGAAGTCGTTTTGGTCAAGGGGCAGAACTTATTACGGGTAGAAATCAAGGATGGGAGCCGCGGGGTGGCGATCAAGGAGTTCTCGCTGACACCGATGAAGTAACGGCTCGGCCCCTCAACCGAGACAATCGTGGTCTATGGAAACGGGACGACGCCTCGACTGGGAGATGGTAAACCTGATGCAGGTGCAAAGGGAGGATTCGTGATCGCAATCACGTGTTCGCGTTGCGGCCGAAAGCTCAGGGTTGAAGCATCCCCAACCGACAGCCAAGTCCATTGCCCGGCCTGCAATCAGCCCGTCACGGTCGTTCAGTCCATCGAAAGGGGGAATACGACAAGCGCGAAGCAATTCATAGGACGCTTTGAGGTTGTGCAGCGGATTGGAAAGGGCGGGATGGGCGTAGTTTACAAGGCCTTTGATCCCCAGCTCAAGCGTTTCGTGGCGATCAAGGTGATGTCGGCTGCGGGGCACGCGGATCAGCAGGAGCTGGAACGATTCCGACTGGAAGCAGAAGCCATCGCTCGCTTGCGACACCCGAACATCGTGCAGGTATACGAAGTCGGCGAGCACGGAGGACACCCATATATCGCGTTGGAGTTCGTCGACGGTCCAACGTTGGCGGGGTTTGTCCAAGGAGAGCCGCAGGCCTCTCGTTTTGCCGCGGAGCTCGTCGCGACTTTGGCCTGGGCGATTCACCACGCTCATGGCCAAGGCATCGCCCACCGTGATCTGAAGCCCGCGAATATTCTGCTCGGTGGCAGAGTGCAACGAGGCGATGCGGGATCTTCGATTATCAGCGAAACGGAATCACCAGAATGGTGCGAGCCGACGATCGAACTTGCCTCGGAATCCACGCCTCTCCTTTGCGCAGGCTCCTGGAGTGAAGCAGGAAACCGGCCAGCGCTTGACTCGACCATGAATGGTCCTCAAGCGGGCCGGTCAGGAATCAGCACGACAGGCCACGACGATGGCTTGGGCGGACTGATCCCCAAGATTACCGACTTTGGTCTGGCGAAAGAGCTGGATTCCTATTCCGACTTAACGTGCAGCGGGGCCATCGTCGGCACGCCGCAATACATGGCGCCAGAACAGGCGGCCGGATCCAGTCGTCACGTCGGCCCGCCGGCCGATGTCTACTCACTGGGGGCCATCCTCTATTACCTGGTGACGGGCCGCGAGCCGTTCCATGGCAGCTCGGCCTTGGAAACCTTAATGATGGTGCGCAACGAGAACCCGACCGCGCCGACGCTTCTGGTACCGCAGTTGTCGAAGGACGTAGAGACGATCTGCCTGAAGTGCTTGGAAAAGGATCCCGCCAAGCGTTACGCGTCCGCCGCCGACCTGGCCGAGGAGTTGGAAAGATTCATCCGCGGCGAGCCGATTCTGGCGCGCCCCGTCGGCCGAGTTGAACGCGCTTGGCGATGGTGCCGGCGCAACCCGGTCGTCTCTGTGCTGGCAATCACGTGCGCTTTGATGTTTGCCATCGGCTTTGCCGGAGTGGCCTGGAAGTGGCGCGAAGCCGCGAACAACCTGCCGCGGCTGGGAACTCTGTGCTGCGGGGAAGGACGACGAGGGGGTCCACTGGTTCGCCGAAAGCCTGCGACTAGTGCCGAATGAGGAACAGGACCAAGGCTGGCGCAGCGTTGTCCGATCGAATCTCAGCGGCTGGGGAAGACGAATTCACGCCTTGCAGCATCAGATCGAGATGCCGCAAAATGTCTTGGACGTGGCGTTCAGCCCCGATGGAAAAATGCTTGTCACCGGCTCCATGGAGGGATTGATCCATCGCTTTGACGTCCAATCGGGCGAACCGCTCGGTGAGTAAATCGTTTTCGACATCCCTAAGGCAGGCTGGACCGGGGTCGAGAAGCTCGCCTTTCATCCCAGTGGGGAGTGGCTGCTCGCCGGCGTGAACGTCGATGCCGCCGCGGGCAATCCCGGATTCGTCCAGCGGATCAATCCCCACAGCGGCAAACCTATCGGCAAGCGGGTTTATTATTCCCGGCCGGTCGTAGACGTAGCGATCAGCCCCGACGGCAGCACCCATGCCGTGGGCTGTTCGGACAAATCCGGCAAAGGCCTCGTCGTATTGCAATCCAAGGACAACACGCCGCTTGGGGAGGAGGTGCCGTTCGCTGGCAGGTACGTGCGATTGACGTTCAGCCGCGAAGGCCTCTACTTGATGATCAGCGCATCACCTGACGCAGATGAACCTATCTCCAAGGTGAGCGTCGTGGAGGTTGCCACGGGAAAGGTGGTCGTCGAATCCGTTAACCCAGCCGACAGCAGATTCTTCTCGCACGCACTCGAGGACACCGTCGTGATGGTCGAAGGCCTGAAAAGCCCGATTCATTTCCAGCGGTCCGATGTCGTGGGGAGCGAGGGATACCTGGCGGAGCGCCGAGGCGAGAACTTCGGCCGGCTGCTTCCAGTGCGGATGCGTTCACGGCCGGAGCTGCCTGGACAACGGCCAGCCGCCACCTTGCCGCGGCCGAAGCACATCTGGCACCACAACGTCGAAATCAGCCGGCAACTTGACACGGTCATCGCGCACAACCCGGAAAGCAACGTGGTCCAGGTAATCGACGTGGGGAGCCGCACCCTCCGCTGCCCGCCGATCCATCATCCGCACAAACTCATGTCCGTCGCGATGAGTCCTCACGGCAATTTGTGCGCGACCGGCAGCACTACGGCAGTGAGAATCTTGGAAGCCGCAACCGGCAAGCCCCGCTTTCCCCCGCTGCCGCACCCCAACCAGATCGGCGTAATGGCATTCAGCCCTGACGGCAGAATCCTCGCCGCGGGCGACTACGCGACGCTCGTGAAACTCTGGGACGTCGAGACGGGCCGTTTGATCGAGCCGGTCTTGCAGCAGCGCAACATCGTGATCAGCCTGGCGTTCAGTCCCGACGGCAAAAAGCTTGCGGTGGGCACGGCCAGCGATTGGAACCACGACCCGCAGGCTGTGCTATGGGATTTGACGACGGGCAATCCGATCGGCGAGCCGATGCGGCACAAGGATTACGTGCGCCAGGTCGAGTTCACTGCAGACGGCCGGCGGCTGCTGACGGCCTCGTCCGACGCCACGATTCGGGTCTGGGACGCCGACACGGCGCAGCCCGTCGGCAACCCCATTCCCTACACCAGGGAAGTCTCCGCCGCGCGGTTCAGCCCCAGCGGCACCATGATCCTGGCGGGCAGTCACACGGGCGACGTGCGCGGTTGGGACGTCGTGACGGGCAAACCGGTCCCCGGCGCTGTGGCCTCGGGGCCGAGCCTCGTGACCGCGCTGGCATTCTGCCGCGACGGCTCACGATTCGCGGTTGGCTACAGCAACGGCACATCGCAGTTGTTCGATGCCCGCGAATTCCAACCGCTGGGGCCGCCGGCCTATCAAGGTTCCTCGATCAGGGCCATCGCGCTCACCGACAACGGCGATTCGTGGACGACCGTCCTAACCGACGGCACGCCGCGCAAATGGCATGCGCCCGAGGTGCTTCAAGGCCCTGTGGACGAAATTGTGGAGGTGTTTCGCGTCCGCACCGGTCTGGCGCTCGACGAAAACCAGATGAGCACAAAACTGTCCCTCCCGGAATGGCGAGAGTTGCGAGACAAGCTGACCAAGAGCGAAATGCAGTTGAATGGCCTGCGACGACTCACGAGTAGTCAATGGCATGATGCCCGAGCGAAAGATGGGGAAGACAATGGCGAATGGCCTGCCGCGCTGCGACATCTGGATCGGCTGATTGCATCCGCGCCGGACGAATGGTTGCCGTACGCGCGCCGCGCGCATATCTACAGTCGGCGCGGCGAGTTCATAGCAGCCGCTTCGGACTACGCCCGAGTCAAAAAGTTGCTCGAAGCAACAGGCGGCGATCAACCACTCGATTCTTGGTATCGACAGAAGGCGCTCGCCTGCCGCAACCAACAGTCCTGGCCAGTCGCGGCCTGGTATCTCGATCGCTTGATCGAGAAAGCACCAAACGATCGACAACTTCGCGCGGACCGCGCGTTGGTTCAAGAGCGGCTCGAGAGCGAGAAAAAATGACCTCCCTGCCTTTCACCTATCTGCTGACACTTGCGGCGGCGGTCGCAATGGTCGCCGCGCCGTTGCCCGCCGCCGAGCCAACTAAGCCCAACATCGTCTTCATCCTCGCCGACGACCTCGGGTACTCGGACCTCGGGTGCTACGGCGGCGAGATCGACACGCCCAACCTCGACGCGCTGGCCAAGAACGGGCTGCGGTTCACGCAGTTCTACAACACCGCCCGCTGCTGGCCGTCGCGGGCGGCCCTGTTGACCGGCTACTACCCGCAGCCGCTCCGACGCGACAAGCTGCCCGGTGTGGCCGGCGGCGGTATCGGCGGCGTGCGCCCGCCGTGGGCGCGGCTGCTGCCGGAGTACCTGAAGCCGGCCGGTTACCGCAGCTACCACAGCGGCAAGTGGCACCTCGACGGCAAGGTGCTGGCCGGCGGCTTCGACCGCTCCCTGAACGTCGCCAACCCGGGCAACTACTTTACCGCCCGGGGCAGCTCGCTCGACGACGTGCCCGTGAAACCGCCCGCCGACGAGAAGGGTCATTACCTCACTGTGGCGACGGCGGACCACGCGATCGCGTGCCTGAAGGACCACGCGGCGAACCACGCGAAGGCGCCGTTCTTCCAGTACATCGCCTTCCACGCGCCGCACTTCCCGCTGCAAGCGCCCCCGGAGGACATCGCGAAGTACCGGGACAAGTACCTCGACGGCTGGGACAAGGCGCGCGAGGCCCGCTACGAGCGACAGAAGAACCTGGGCGTCACGACCACGCCCCTCGGGGCCGTCGAGCGAGACCTCGGGCCGCCATATCGCTACCCAAACGCGCTGAAGAAGCTGGGTGCCGGGGAGGTGGACCGCACACCGCCGTGGGAGGATCTCACCAAGGAGCAGCGCCGCTTCCAGGCCACCAAGATGGCCATCCACGCCGCGATGGTGGACCGCATGGACCGCGAGATCGGCCGGGTGGTCGCGCAACTCAAGGCGATGGGCGCGCTCGACGACACCATCATACTGTTCGCCTCGGACAACGGCGCGAGCGCCGAGATCATGGTCCGCGACGGAGGGCACGATCCGGCGGCGGAGCCGGGCAGCGAGAAGTCGTACCTGTGCCTCGGGCCGGGGTTCTCGAGCGTGTGCAACACGCCCTTTCGCCGGCACAAGACGTGGGTCCACGAGGGCGGGATCAGCACGCCGCTCATCGCCCATTGGCCCGCCGGCATCGCCGCCAGGGGCGAACTGCGGCATACGCCCGCCCACCTGATCGACATCGTGCCCACGATGCTCGACCTCGTCGGCCTCGAAAAACCCAAACACTGGAAGGACGAGCCGATCCCCGCCGCGCCTGGCAAGAGCTTGGCGCCGGCGCTGGCGAAGGACGTCACGGTCCGGCGGGAGTTCCTGTGGTGGCTGCACGAAGACCACCGCGCGATCCGGGTCGGGGACTGGAAACTCGTCGCCGCCGCGAAGGAGCCGTGGGAGCTGTACGACCTGAAATCCGACCGCGCCGAGCAACACAACCTCGCCGCTGCAATGCCCGAGAAGGTCAAGGAGTTGAGCGCCCTCTGGCAGAAACAAACGGACGAGTTCACCGCGTCCGTCAAGGCGGCGCCCGCGACTGGCAAGAATATAAAGGACAAGTGATGCACCTCCGCCGTCTCGCCCGCGTGTTTCGCCCGGCGCACCGTTTCGCCCTCGTTCTCGCCGTGGCGTGCGCGGTCGCGCCACTGCAAGCCGCCGAGCCGGCGAAACCGAACGTCGTCTACATCCTCGCGGACGACCTCGGGTACGGCGACCCGGGCTGCTACAACTCGCAGTCAAAGATCCCGACGCCGAACATGGATCTGCTGGCCAGGCAGGGTGTGCGGTTTACGGACGCGCACTCGCCCTCCGCGGTCTGCACGCCCACCCGCTACGCGCTGCTCACCGGGCGGTACGCCTGGCGATCGCGGTTGCAGCGGGGCGTACTCGGGCCGTTCTCGCAACCTCTCATCGCGGAGAAACAACTCACCGTCCCCGCCATGCTCCGCGAGCAGGGTTACGTCACCGCCTGCGTGGGCAAGTGGCACCTCGGTTGGGGCTGGCCCAAGCCCGGCGAGAACGGAGCACGCGACTTCGCGAAGCCCATTCCTGATGGACCCACGACACGCGGGTTCGAGTTGTACTTCGGCACCGACGTCCCGAACTACCCGCCGTACTGTTTCATCGAGAACGACCGCACGGTCGGCATCCCCTCGGTGGCAGCACCGGTCGGCAAGGAGTCGTTCAACATCGCGGGGCCGATGGTGCCCGGCTGGAAACTCGTGGACGTGCTGCCGGGGCTGGAGAAGCGCGCGGTCGAGTTCATCGAGACGGCCGCGAAGGGGAAGAAGCCGTTCTTCCTGTACCTGCCGCTCACGTCGCCGCACTTCCCGGTCGTGCCGTCAGCCGCGTTCAAGGGCAAGAGCAGTGTGGGCGAGTACGGCGATTTTGTGATGCAGACCGACGCCGTGGTTGGCGCGGTCCTGGACGCGCTGAAGCGCAGCGGGGTCGCGGAGAACACGCTCGTGATCTTCACGAGCGACAACGGCCCCGAGATCACGGGCGAGGTGAACCCGGGGGCCTACGACCGGCTGAAGGAATTCGGGCACGCGAGCATGGGAGCGCTGCGCGGCACCAAGCGCGACGCGTGGGAGGGCGGCCACCGCGTCCCGTTCATCGCTCGCTGGCCCGGGAAGATTGCACCAAACACCACCCGCGACGAGACCGTCTGCCACGTCGATCTGATAGCGACACTGGCCGCGATGTTGAATGTGAAACTGCCCGCCGACGCCGGCGTGGACAGCGTGAACATCCTGCCCGCGCTGCTCGGCGAAGTACGAAAGACCCCGCTGCGCGAGACGACGGTGCATCACAGCGCGCAGGGCAAGTTCGCGATCCGCAAGGGCGACTGGGTGCTGATTCTCGCGCCCACCGGCGACGACAACGGCAAGAAGGGCGAACCCGCGTGGCTCCGGAAGGACCGCGGGTACGAACCGCACACCGAGGCCGGCGAGCTGTACGACCTCGCCGCCGACCCGACGCAAAAACGCAACCGCTACGCGGCCGAGCCGACGAAGGTTAAGGAACTGGCGGCCCTGATGGAGCGCTACGTTACCGACGGCCGCAGCACCCCGGGACCGAACCAGAAGAACGACGTGGAAGTGGTGTGGGACAAACGGACGAAGTGACTCACCGATCCGCGGAGACAACCCCAATTGAGCCCGCCCTGCTCGCGCTCCTCGCCCTCGCGGGCGGCGAGCATGCCGGCTCAGTAGCGGATGATGGCGTCAATTGCGCCGACGAAGAGATTGTTCCGGGTCCCATTGTCGAACGGGGTGGACTGGCCGTTGTAATCCCAGCGGATTTCGGGACGAATCTGCAGGGCCTTTCGGGGGGTGAAGACCAGGCCGGCGGTGCCAGCGTAGTAGGTACCCAGGAAGCCAGTGCGCTGGCCCTGAGCATCGAGGAAGATTTCGCCGCGAACCTGGGCTTTCCAGTGCTCGGTGATGTCGAGGAAGCCGTACAGCGCGGAGGCAAACCAGCTGGCAAAGCCGCCGGCCGTGAAGCCCGGAACCGCAAGCGCAGGATTGGCGTATTGCCAGCCGTAGATTAGTTCGACGGCCGTGGAGAAGCGTTCGCGCATTTTTCGGGTGTAGACCACGTCCACGGCGTTGAGATTATTCCGGCCGAACGGCTCGGTCTGCAGACCGAACGTAATGGGCGCGAATGGAGAGGAAGTGTCGAACACGGCCCTGCCCAGCGTGGCGGCCACGGAAATCGTCTGTTTCTTTTCCCGGCCCGTGTATTGCAGCTTGCCGACGAAGCGTTGCTGCTGAGTGGTCTGATCCACCCACACGTCGTTGCCATTGACCAGCATGGCGACGGCCTGTAACTGGTCGCTGACATTCACGGTTGCCATGACGCCGAAATGAGTGAACGGCGGGGCCCAATTGAATGCGTACGACTTGGTCAAGAAGGGCGAACTGACGGCCTCGATGCTCTCGACGCCCCACGGGCAGAACATGCGGCCGATCTTCAGATCGACGCCGTTGAGAAAGTTGGGTAAATAGACGTTGCCGTAGAACTGCGGCAAGTCAAAGCCATACCACATCTGGTTTGGCGCTGCCGCTCCGAGCTGGCCATTGAACAACCCTCGCATCAGTGTGTAACGATAGTCTGTGCCGAAGAGAATGTCAGCGCGTCCGCCGATGGTCATGTGACTTGCCTCGGTGTCGACCGAACGTTCGAGGCGCCCCCACAACTGCTGCATCGCGTACCGATTATTGCGATCGTTCCAGACAATGGGCACGTTTCCGCCGATCGGCAAATTGTTGGTGGTCGCGGTGCCGGTCGTGAAGGACTGGTGAAGCCAGCCGCTGAAGCTGAGCCGGCGACTGTCCATCGCGGAGCCCAGGAACGTTCCTTCCAGAGCCCGCATGAAGAGCCATTTGTCTGCGGCGGGTTTTTCGTCTTCTTTCTTTTCTTCGTCCTTCTTGTCCTCGGCAGCAGGATCAGCCGCGTCCTTGCCCGAGGCGGGTACATCCGCCGGTTTCGTGTCGGCGGTGGGAACGGTCGACGTCGGCGGACCGCCTACCTGCGAATACATCAAAGCCGCCATAAAGAAAAGGTTGCTCAACATTAGAATCTCGGGGCATAAAGGTTGGGTTCGGCACTCCGTCGCGAAGCCGGTCCGCGGACCGCCGTCCCTAGAGGTTGGAGGCGGATCAAGCTGTATATCGGTAATGCTGCTGGTAGGGATTCAGCACAAAACGACGAAAAAACGTTTTTTGCGGCAATTGAGGCATTCACGACACTTGTGGATCATAAGTAGAATCCCGGGTTAATTGCTGCATGGTTCTTAGGCATCGTGCTCATGCATTGGGCGAAGCATAGAAGCATCCGACTGGAGATTGGCAGTGCATTGAATTCCATAAGAACCATTGAGTTAACATGTTACGCAACAAAATTTGAGATGCATCAGGCATCGGCACTACAGTTGCTAACCGGGTGATCACCCTATGCTCCGCACCCTCTCTTTCGGTTCTGGTTGGACCGGACGGGGCAAGGCAGCTGGAGGAACACCTTGACACGCCTGATCTCCCGCACGCTGGCTGCGGCCCTGGTATTTGCTGCCGTGGCCGGGCCATCCTTAGCTGCGGACGCGCCGGCATCGCCGGCACCCTCGGAAGCCATACCCAACCCCATTACCAAGAACGCGATCGACGGCGGCGATACAGCCTGGATGCTGATCTCCACCGCCCTGGTCATGTTCATGGTGCCGGGTCTGGCACTCTTCTATGGCGGCATCGCCCGCCGCAAGAACCTTCTGGGCACCATGATGCAAAGCATGGCCGCGCTGGGAATTGTCGGCGTGCTTTGGGTGCTGGTTGGCTATGCTTTAGCGTTCGGCAACACCCAGTCCGGATTCATCGGCTGGAATACCGACATGCTCGGTCTTTCCGGCGTGGTATCGAATCACACGTTCTCCAGCACCAAGATCCCCATTTACGTGCACTGCATGTACCAGGGGATGTTTGCCATTATCACGCCCGCGCTGATCAGCGGCGCGCTGGCCGAGCGCATCAAGTTTGGTCCGTATTGCGCGTTCGTGGCCCTGTGGTCGCTGCTGATCTATTGTCCGCTGGCGCACTGGGTGTGGGCTTTGGACAGCAAGGGCAACGCGGCAGGCTGGCTGGGAGCGCTGGGCGCGATCGACTTTGCCGGCGGCACAGTGGTGCACGTCGCAGCGGGTGTTTCGGGGCTGGCGGCGATCCTGTTGCTGCGCAAGCGCATCGGCTATCCACAACACGCCATGCATCCCAACAGCATGGTGCTGACGCTGTTCGGCGCCGGCATCTTGTGGTTCGGGTGGTTTGGCTTCAATGGCGGCAGCGGTCTGGGCAGCGGAGCGCTGGCGGGGTCGGCGCTGACGGCGACGCAGGTGGCAGCAGCCACGGCCGGCCTCGTCTGGATGCTGATCGAGTGGGCCCATCGCGGCAAGCCGACCGCCCTGGGCTTCGCTACGGGACTGGTCGCCGGTCTGGTTGCGATCACGCCGGCTTCGGGCTTCGTCAAGCCGCTCGGCGCAGTCTGCATCGGGGTCGCGGTCAGCATCATCTGTTACTACGCGCTGCTTCTGAAGCCGAAATTGAAGTACGACGATTCGCTGGATGCGTTCGGCGTGCACGGCATTGGTGGTTGCGTGGGCGCCATTCTGACTGGCGTATTGGCCTCCGCGGCGCTATTCCGCGCCAGCATCGGCGACGACAAGTACGTGCTGGGCGCTCTGGGTGAAACCGGGACGCAGCAATTCGACCTGATCCTGGCCCAGTTCAAGGCAACGGCTGCCGCGGCGGCGTTTGCCTTCGTCGGAACGCTGGTGCTGGTAAAGGTCATCGACCTGATCTGGGGGTTCTGCCTCAATCCGAAGGACGAAAGCGACGGCCTGGATTACGCGGTGCACGGCGAAGTGTCGTTCGACTTCGGTCTCATCAGCGAACAGGCGGTCAGCAACAGCCTGCCCGAACCGAAGTCGGCCACGGTGCCCCCCGCGGTGGGCAATCGCTTCACCGTCGTGGTGGACGGCTCGTCCAACGACGAACTCATGAAGGTCTGGTCCGATCTGTGCAAAGTGGACACCGGTCCGCCATCGGTGGAGTTCCAGGCGGTCTATCCCTACGTGACCACTGTGCAGGGCAATCGCTTCCGCTTCAACAGCGGCGACCCCGACACCGTGGCCCGCAGCCTGGGCAATCTGTTCGACCGTCACCTGCCCGGAAAGAAGATTCGGGCGTACATCGAAAAAGCCTAGCGTCGCGACTCGAGGAAACGCCGCGGGGCAATCGCGGGATTGCTCCCGGTGTCATTTCCGATATTCGAGTCGGTGACTGACAAACCCGATCCGACACCTCACACGAGATTACGATGAAACTGATTGTGGCGATCATTCGCCCGGAGAAGCTGGAAGCCGTGCAGAATGCCCTGCGCGAGCGCGACGTATACCTGATGACGGTAACGGATGTGCGCGGCTGCGGCCGGCAAGGCGGGCACACGGAAGTCTATCGCGGCACTGAATTCCAGGTGCGGCTGCTGCCGAAGCTCAAACTCGAAATCGCCGTCAATGACGCGTTTGTCGAAGCCGCCATCGAGGCCATTGTCCACGCGGCGCGCACGGCGGGTACGGGCCAGATCGGCGACGGCAAGATTTTCGTCCTGCCGCTGGAAGACTGCGTCCGCATTCGCACCGGCGAACGCGGCGGTCCGGCCATCGGCCCGTGATCCAAGGCATCGAGCACCCGGCAGGCTCCCGGGCAACGGCGGCCTGTTCTCTCCCACCAGGACTTTTTTCACCCGAGGAAGAGCACCACATGAGTTCCGCGACCCCCCGACAGACGATGATTCAGGCCATCGCCGCCGCGAATTACACGCTCAACCGCGTGAACTTCACCAAGACGCACGCCAAGGACATGTTCGGCTGCAACGTGTTCAACGAGGCCACCCAGCGAGAACGCCTGCCCAAGCCGGTGTTCAAGGCCCTGCAGCGCACGATCAAGGAAGGCGCGCCGCTGGACCCGGCCATTGCCGACGCCGTCGCCAATGCCATGAAGGACTGGGCTTCCGAAAAAGGCGCGACCCATTACACCCACCTGTTCCAGCCCATGACCGGGCTGACCGCCGAGAAACACGACAGCTTCCTGGCGCCCACCGCGGACGGTAGGGCCATTGCCGAGTTCAGCGGCAAGGAACTGATCAAGGGCGAGCCGGACGCGTCGTCGTTCCCCTCCGGCGGCATCCGCGCCACCTTCGAGGCACGCGGCTACACGGCCTGGGACCCCACCAGCCCCGCCTACATCTTCGAAAACCCCAACGGCTCCACGCTGGTCATCCCCACCGCGTTCGTGAGTTGGACCCACGAATCGCTCGATAAAAAGACGCCGCTGCTCAAGTCCATGGAAGCCCTGTCGCGCCAGGCCATCCGCATCCTCAACCTGTTCGGCAAGAAGGACGTGAAGAAGGTCTTCTCGACCGTGGGCCCCGAACAGGAGTATTTCCTGATCGACAAGGCGTTTTATTATGCCCGGCCGGACCTGCTCAACGCCGGCCGCACGCTCTTCGGCGCGCCGCCGCCCAAGGGTCAGGAACTCGAAGACCAGTATTTCGGCTCGATTCCCGAGCGCGTGCTCGCGTGCATGGCCGACGGCGAGGCCGAACTGTACAAGCTCGGTGTGCCGGTGAAAACCCGCCATAACGAGGTGGCCCCCTCGCAATACGAGATTGCCCCCATCTTCGAAGAGGCGAACCTGGCCACCGATCATCAGATGCTGGTCATGGAAATCCTCAAGCGCACGGCGCCGAAGTACGGCCTGGCCTGCCTGCTGCACGAAAAGCCCTTTGCGGGCATCAACGGCTCCGGCAAGCACAATAACTGGTCCATGAGCACCGACAGCGGCGAGAATCTGCTCAACCCCGGCGACACGCCGCACGCCAACACCCAGTTCCTGGTGTTCTGCGTGGCGGTCATTCGCGCCGTCGCGAAGTACTCGAAGCTTCTGCGCGTGTCCGTGGCCAGCGCAGCCAACGATCATCGCCTGGGCGCCAACGAAGCGCCGCCGGCCATCATCTCCATCTTCCTTGGCACCCAGTTGCAGGAGGTGATCGATCAGTTGGAGAAGGGCGCCATCGCACCGGCCAGGTCCGGCGGCGTCATGGACATCGGCGTCATCGTCCTGCCCAAGCTGCCTCGCGATCCGGGCGATCGCAACCGCACCAGCCCCTTCGCCTTCACCGGCAACAAGTTTGAATTCCGCGCCGTCGGCGGGTCGCAATCCGTCGCCGGCCCCAACACCGTGCTGAATACTATAGTCGCCGAGTCGCTGGACTACATCGCCTCGGAATTGGAACGGTCGGTCAAGGCCGGCAAGGACCTGAACAAGGCCATTGGCGAGCTGCTGCCCGCCATCATCAAGGACAGCAAGAAGGTCCTGTTCATGGGCGACAACTATTCGGCGGACTGGCATGCCGAGGCCGAGAAGCGCGGCCTGCCCAACCTCAAGAACACGGTCGACGCCCTTCCCGTGGTCGTCGAGCCGGAATCGATCGAACTGTTCAAGAAATACGGCGTGTACTCCGAGGGCGAACTACGCAGCCGTTTCGTGATCTTGTGCGAAAGTTACATCAAGACGGTCAATGTCGAAGGCCGGCTCACCAGCTTCATGGGCAAGACCATGATTCTGCCCGCGGTGCTGCGGTACCAGGCCGAGTTGGCCGCGGGGGTGAACGCCACCAAGGCGGCCGGCGTGGACAACGGCATGCAGGCCGATCTGCTCAAGTCGTTGACCTCCTCAATCAACGACTTTCAGAAGGCCCTGTCGCACCTGGACCACGAACTGGCTCACCACGCCGAGGGCGACGTCTACGCCCATACCAAGCACATGCGCGACAAGGTGCTGACCGCCATGAATGACGTCCGCAAGTACGGCGACCGCCTCGAAACCATGACTTCGGACGACTTGTGGCCGATCCCGACCTATCGCGAGATGCTGTTCATCAAGTAATGAAGCAATCGACTTCGCGAGATCCTGGATAACCATTGGGTGCCCTGCTGGGTTCGGGGGCACCATTTGGTCTCGCAGCATCTGCAATCGGAAGAATACACGCCCAGCCAGCATTTCGACGGGCTGATGGCTTGCAACAAGGCCGGATCACCTGTGCGGTTGGTCAACTGGGCGGTGATCGCATCGAGGAGGTACACCGCTTCGGGGCATCGTGGGCGTAGCCGAGACCTTACTGGTCATCGAGCGCCCCGCGATAGACTACCGTCCGTTGCTTGTCGAGCAGGAACACCTCCGCCGTGCTGGTCGCGCCGAGTGTCTTGGCGAAGGCGCCGTCGCGGTCGTGAACGTAAGGTCAATTCAGCTTGTGGGTCGTGATACACGCCTTGATGTCGTCGGCCTTCTCGTTGGCCGTCGGGTTGACGAACAGCACCCCCACGCCCTTCGCGGCCAGCGTCTCCTCCACTTTCGCCAGGGTCGGGCCATATTTCTTGCAGATCGGGCAGGTGGTGTTCGTGAAGGCGATGACGAGGCCGTTCTTTCCGACCATATTCTTGAGCTTGACTTCCTTGCCGTCGAGGGTCTTAAGGCTGACATCCGGCAAGAGCCGGCCAACGCCGGCGGCGTTCGGGGCGAGCACCTTCGGGGCCTCACGAACCGGGTCGGCTTTTTCAGTCAATTTCGGTGCCGGGCTGGATCCTTCGGCTTCGCAGCGGGTTGCCGGAAGTGGGCCTGGACCTCGGCCAGCGTCAGGAAGCCGTCACCGTCCTTGTCGGCCCCTTCCAGGCGTAGTTGCAGAGATTCCAGCGCGGCTTTCACTTCGTCTGCCGACAGCTCCACGTCGCCGTTGGTTTCGAGTTGCTTGAAACGCGTGGCGATAGCATCCGGCTGGGTGTTGCCGTTGCCGTAGCCGGCAGCCAAGATCAGCACGAGCATCACGAGGAAAGATCGGGACGACATCGGGGTTCACCTTCGGTAGGGTTTCCTTTGGCCAAGTGCCTGTTACTAGAACAACGGAAAGACCCCGGGAAGTGTTGCAAGGCAACTCGAAGTCCGACGAAGAAAAGTTGATGCCGTCGTCCTTCGAGTCGGCACTATTGTTGAGATGGTGTTTGCCGGCCGAGTGAATCAAATGGATACATTGGTCCGTTACCTCCGGAACCTCGTGGCGATCGAGGATGCTTGCAAACTGGCCGACCAGGCCTTGCTCCGCCGCTTTGTGGATCGGCGCGACGAGGCCGCGTTCGCCGCCCTCGTGGACCGGTACGCCCCGCTCGTCCACGCCGCGTGCCGCCGCCTGCTGGCGAGCGAGCAGGACGCGGAGGACGTGCTACAGGCCACGTTCCTCGTACTCGTCCGCAAGGCGGGTTCGATCCGCAAGCACGAGTCGGTCGGGAGTTGGCTGTACGGGACGGCTTACCGCATCGCCCGAAAGGTTCGTGCGGCCGAAACTCGCCGCAAGGAGCGTGAGCGTGTGGTCGCGGAGGCCCAACCCATCTCGGTCCCACCGCGCACGTGGGACGACCTCGGCCATGTGCTCGATGAGGAGTTGCAAGCCTTGCCGGACAAGTACCGCGCCCCGCTGCTGCTCTGTTGCCTGCAGGGGAAGACCCGCGACGAGGCAGCCCGCGAACTGGGGTGGGCGCTCGGGGCGGTGAAGATCCGCCTCGAACGCGGGCGGAAATTGCTGCACGCCCGGCTTGCGCGCCGCGGTATCGCCCTGTCCGTCGTCTTCTTGGTAACCTCGTTGGCGACCGCGGCCGTCCCAGTCCGGACCGTCGCCGGCGTAGTTGAACAGTCGATGCGGTTCGCCGCCGGGCAGCCAGTGAACGCGCCGGCCGCGTTGGAGCAGGCGACGGGGTTGCTTCGCGAACTCGCGCTGCTGACGAAGGTGCGGTTCGTCGCGGCCATCGCTGCGGGCGTGCTTGCCGTCGGCCTCGGGATCGGTGGGTTCGCTCTCACTTCAGACCGCAACACGCCGCCCGTGGTGGACTCCACTGCCAGCGCTCCACCGCCGTCGAGCCCGACGGTCGAGCCCGACCGTCCGCCGGAGCCACGGCCTCCACTCACCGCTCCCCCGGTGAAAGCCCCGCCGAAATCGGGGGCGACCTTCGCCGCCGTGCTCCGCGATGTGGAACCCGGTACGCGGACTGTCATGCTCCGCGTCCGCGAAGTCAATGCCGCGTACCCACTGGCGGCCGGTGTCGGTATCCAGGTCGACGGTCAGTCGGCCTCTGTCGCGGACCTCGCCGCGATGGGAGCGCGACCACGGGTAACGGTCACGCTCACCGCCGACGGAACCGAAGTGCTGGGCCTCAGCGCCGACGGCGAATCGGTCTCCGGAACGCTGCGGGCCGTGAACGCCGGTCGGAACACGATCACCCTCCTTCGCACCGCGACCGATGCAAAGGCCGCGCCTGCCACGTGGCCGCTGTCCCCGACCGCCGCCGTCACGCTGGACGGCAACCCCACGACCCTGGCCGAGCTGCGCGAGGGGCTGGCCGTGTCTGTGCGGCTCTCCGCCGATGGCAGACGAGTCGTGGCGCTGGACGCGAAGTCCCCCTGACATCGAGCCCCGTGGGCCGACGAGGCCATTGACTCGAAGCATCGCCCTGCCGAAAAAGGGCATGGAAAAGAACTGACCGACCCAGCCCACGCCTGCGCGACCGGCACCAGAGGTTGCGTCACTTTCACAGGAGATCCGAATGATACGACAGCTTCTCTCACTCATCACCGCGCTCGCGCTGGCGATCCCCGCGTCGGCTGGGACCGTGAAGTCCGCCGGCTCCGGCAACTGGTCGGAATCGAAGACTTGGGACGGAGGGAAGCTCCCCGCGGCCGGGGACACGGTGCTGGTCCGCCAAGGACACGCCGTCACCTACGACGTGAAGTCCGACGCCGTCATCCGCGCGCTGTTCATCGTCGGCACAGTCACCTTCGCCCCAGACAAGGACACCGAACTGAACGTCGGGCTGATCAAGATTCAGCACGACGAAAAGCTCGATGAGAACGGGTTCGACTGCAACGCCCACCCGGCCGACGCGAAACCCGCGCCCAAGACCGGCACCAGCCAGCCGGGTTTCACCGCAGGGTGCCTGTGTTGCGATGGCAAGCCGGCGCTGCTCGTCGGCACGCCTGAAGTCCCGGTCGCCACGGGCAAGACCGCGAAGATCCGCCTGCACTTCATCGAGGGCATGGACAAGGAGTCGTGCCCAGCAATCGTCTGCTGTGGCGGCCGGATGGACTTCCACGGCCAGCCCATGAGTCGGACGTGGGTGAAACTCGGGGCCAACGTCAAGGGAGGGTCGGCCCAGATCACAATGGCCGAACCCGTCCCCGGGTGGAAGGCCGGCGACCGAGTCGTCGTGACATCGTCGTCGCATCCCAACAGCAAGAACAAGGCCGAGGAAGCAACGATCAAGGCCATCGAAGGGGACAAGGTGACGCTCGAACCGGCGCTGACCCAAAGCCACTCGGGTGAAGGCTCATACCGCGCCGAGGTGGCGAACCTCAGCCGTAACGTCGTCATCGAGTCCGCGAATCCGGATGGCGTCCGGGGCCACACGATGTACCACCGCGGATCCGCTGGCGGGGTGAGCTACGCCGAGTTCCGGCACCTCGGCAAGGAAGGCGTGCTGGGTCGGTACAACCTCCACTTCCACCTGTGCGGCGACACGATGCGCGGCAGCTCGCTGGTCGGGGCCTCGTTCCACCACAGCAAGAACCGCTGGCTGACCGTGCATGGCACGAACTATCTGGTGGTGCGTGACTGCGTCGGCTATCAGAGCCTCGGCCACGGCTTCTTCCTGGAAGACGGCACTGAGGTGTACAACGTGTTTGATCGCAACCTCGCCTGCCAGGCGCTGGAGGGCCGTCCGTTGCCGAAGCAAATTCTCCCGTTCGACCCCAACGATGGGGCCGGGTTCTGGTTCGCCAATGCCCACAACACGTTCACCCGCAACGTGGCGGTCGAGTGCCGGCAGTACGGCTTCCACCTGGAGGCGACTCCGAAGGCTGGCCTGATTCCGACCGATGGTGCCCCGAAGCGAGACTTCACGTTCGGCGACGGGAAGAAGCCGTTCGACCTGGTCATGAGCATTCGCCAGCCGGACGGCACGCGCAAGCCGGTGGACATCCGAACGATGCCGTTCGTTCGCTTCGAGGACAATGAAACGCACAGCAACGGCTTCTGGGGCATCAACCTCGGTTTGGGGGTGAACGGCGTCGGACCGGATCCCGCGACACCGCACGTCGTCCGAAACCTGAAGATCTGGTCCGTGGTCGGCGGCATCGGCGTCGAGTCACCTTGTGTCCTGATGGATGGCGTCACGCTGCACGACGTTACTTATGGTGTGCGCGGCTCGAAATACAGGGCTCAGGACTGGCGGAACGTGTCGATCAACTCGCGCGGATTCACCATCGCCACCCGGGACGAGTTCACCCAGAAACCCAGCAAACGCCACCGCCAGCCGGGGTGGACCCCCGAGGGGACGGGCGACGGCGGGGCGCGATTCCAGTCGCCGGACGTTGAGGCGGCGAAACTGAAGCCCGTGGACACGCTGCCGCCGATCACGGTCATCACCCACGTCCGCAAGGACGGAAACGCACTCGTCGTCCGCGGCACCACTTCAGACAATGGCACGTTGAAGCGCGTGACCGTGAACGGCGCGGAGGCGAAATTCTCCACGAGCGGAGAATGGGAAGTCATGCTCACGGACGTGAAGGCGGGACCGGTGAAGCTGACGGCGATGTCCGAGGACGAGGCTGGAAACGCCGAGAAGACCCCGCACGAAGTGACGGTTGTGGTTCGCTGACAGTGCGAGGCGGTCGCGCCAGCCGTTGGGTCAGGCCGGCGCGACCACATTGCGATATTACCGACCAGCGCTCAGCTTCTTGAACTCTTCCGCGGTGAGCGATCCATCCTTGTCGGCGTCGAGTCGGTCGAACAGTTGTTTCGCCTCGTCGGGGTTGTCCCTAAACCGCGGCAGTAGCTTAACGAAGGCGTCGTACTCGGCCCGGCTGATCTTGCCGTCACCATTCGCGTCCACCCGCTTGAATAGCGCGGCCGGATCGAAGCGTCCCCCAAGCCCCCCGCCGGTCATCGAATCCGTCGAGTTGGCCGGCACGAAGTACTCCAGGTAGCCGAGCATCATCTCGTCGGTCGTCTGCGGGCCCCAGCGGACAGTCTTCTTCGGGTCCGGGTTGGCAGGGTTCTTGTCGCTGTTGTCGTACCACCCGGTCGCCTTCACCACCGCTCCCGGCGAAAGCGGCCGCGGTTCCGCGAGGCGGTAGTAGAGTTGCCAGTTGAAGTCATAGTGCGGGATGTCGAGCACAGTTTCACTCTTCCCGCCCGCCGATGTGATCTCGTACCGGAACGCCTTGCCGCGAAGGTGCATGTGCGGCAGGAAGCCCAGGGCGGTGGCGTTCACCGGGATGCGGAGTGTGGCAACCTCCGAGTGGTTGTCGGCCCCCGGCGGGATGTTCAGCCGCGGGTTCACGATGCCCGCCACCTTCACCTCGTACTGTGGGGCCTTCTCCGCGAACACCAGCCCGATGCGGGTCTTGTCCTCAGTCGCGGTGCCGTTGGGCGTGTAGTGCATCTGGAACCGTAGCCGCGACCCCTTCGGCAGTCGCTTGGCGAAGCCGTCCGGGTAGCTCAGCACGCTCTGGCCGGGGACGTAGACGGCGAAGAAGCCCTTGCGCTCCTCGGCGGCGGCGTCGCGCGGATCGTCGGCGTCTTCCTTGCCCGGCGGCAGGACGAACACGAGAACATGGTGAACGACCTCGCGGGCGGAGGGCCGCACCTCGACCGCCTTCACCCACTTGTCCTCGGCCAGCTTCGTCTCGACCGTGATGTTCTGGTACGGCATCGTGCCGTTTGACTTGACCGCCACGGCCTTACCAAACTCGAACACGGCGTCCGGCTTGCCGATCAGCCAGCCGTCAGCGTAGGTGCGGGGCAGCGGGGCGTCGGCCGGGTCGCCCGTGGGCCGGTCGCTCTTGAGCCAGGCGAACAGATCGGCCTTGTCGGCGGCGGACACGCTGCGGTCGTTGGCCCAGTGGCTAGGCTTGCCCTCGCCCGCCGGGGCAGCGAACCACGGCGGCATGGTGCCCTTCTCGACCACCTTGCGAATCATCCCGGCGTGCGCGATCACGTCCTCATATTTCTCCAGACTGAACGGACCGACGCCGCCGACACGATGGCACTCAATGCAGTTCGTCTGAATGATCCGCGAGATGCGGTTGTGATAGGTGACATTGGCGGGGATTGCCTTCGCGGCCGACAGGTCGAGTTCACAGCCGGGGGCAGTGGTTGCGGCCGGGTCAGCGGTGCGATTCGTTAGCAACGCCGCGACGGCATCGAGCAGATAGGTCCGCTTCGGGGCATCGTGGGCGTAGCCGAGGCCGTACTGGTCGTCGAGCGCCCCGCGGTAGACCACCGTCCGTTGCTTGTCGAGCAAGAACACTTCGGCCGTGCTGGTCGCCCCGAGCGTCTTGGCAAAGCTGCCGTCGCGGTCGTGGACGTACGGCCCCTTCAGCTTGTGGGCCGCGACGAACGCCGTCTGGTCGTCGGCCTTCTCGTTGGCCGTCGGGTTGACGAACAGCATCGTCACGCCCTTCGCGGCCAGCGTCTCCTCCACCTTCGTCAAGGTCGGGCCGTACTTCTTGCAGATCGGGCAGGTGGTGTTCGTGAAGGCGATGACGAGGCCGTTCTTACCAACCACCTCCTTGAGCTTGACGTCCTTGCCGTCGAGTGTCTTGAGGCTCACATCCGGGACGAGCCGGCCGACGCCCGCGGCGTTCGGGGCGAGCACCTTCGGTGCCTCGCGAACCGGGTCGGCCCTGGGTGCCGGGGCGGGATCCTTCGGCTTCGCGGCGGGTTGGCCGAGGTGCGCCCGCGCTTCCTCCAGGGTCAGGAAGCCGTCGTTGTCCTTGTCGGCCCCCTTCAGGCGTTGTTGCAGTGCCGCCGGCGCGGCTTTCACTTCATCGGCCGACAGCTTGCCGTCGCCGTTGGTGTCGAGTTGCTTGAATCGCGTTGCGATGGCATCCGGTTGAGCGGCAATCGAAGCCGCGAGCAACACGAAAACGGGCAGAACGAAAAGGAATAGCTTCATCGGGATCTGACCTCTGGTGGCCGCGCGAGGCGGAACGGCAGTTCGGTGCATATGGGAATAACCCCGATGACCTTGTTCCTGTTACAAGCCCGGCGTCAATTTTGGCACGGGGCGGCCTCACCGTGTGGGTAGGGGTAGCGGGATAGTAGCCCCGGGCCAGCCCGCGACGCCATAGGATTTCAAGGTTCATGGTCGGTTGCTCCTCGTTTCGCGGTGCGAATCCCCTGGATCTTTCTTCCAAAGTGCTCGTGGAAGAGAGTGATCCTCTGGAAAACGATACGATTCAGTCCGCCCGGGCGTAGCCATCCACACGACCGTCCTGGACGATGTGCAGGGTCTGATCGTCTCCCAGCGTCATCGCCCCGACCATTACGTCGATCTGCTTTCAGTGGGAAACGAATACGATTCTCGGAACGTAGTAATTGCTCCGCCTGTCCAGATAACCGAACTCACTTGTCAGAAGCCGAATTCGTTACGGGCGAGCCATCCGCCAGGTTAGCCGGCGGGTTGGCAATGATCATCTCATCCCCGGTGAACGGGATCCACTCGATTCCTTTTTGCAATTGGACCACTTCAAAGTAATTGCCGTCTGATCGGCCAGCCTTAACTCGGACGCGTACCGCCTTTCCGTCACGAACCAGAAAACAGGCCATTGTCTCGCCCGCTTTGAACAGCGCGTTGGCGGGAACTGTACGAACGGCAGGCAGTTCGAGCGACAACTTGACATATGCATACATTCCAGGACGCAATACTCCATCCGCGTTCGAAAGGTCGATCTCCGCTCGCAGTGTTCTCGATTGCGGGTCCAGCGCCAATGACAAACGCGAAACCTCACCAGCGAAGACTCGGTCGCCCAGCGCCTGAATACGGATCGAAGCGGCATCGCCCTTCTTGAGCAAGGCAGCGTCCAATTCGGGCACATCGACTTGGACCCGGACTTTCGCAAAGTTCGCGATGGAAAGAAGAACGTCGCTCTTGCCCAGTTGCAGGAAATGACCGGGATCCACGAGTCGGCGCGTGATTGTGCCGTCAAACGGAGCACGAATCGTCTTATACTCAACCAGTGCTCTAACCCGAAGCAACTCGGCATTGGCGACTTCTAGCTTGGCTTCCTCCGCAAGGACATCGCCCGCAGCTTTCCGCAGCTCGACCTGCCAGCGAGTCGCTACTGCCTCTGCACTAACGACTTTTGCCTTCGACTCCTCATGGGCTGATTCGGCCGAACGAAGTTGAAAAATCACCTCATCTCGCGCCTGTTCATCAACGACGTTGTTCTTGGCCAGCGCGGTGAGGCGCTGCGCTTCCGACCGCCAACGTGCCACCAATGCCTCGGTCTTGAGCAAACCGGCTTTCGCCTCGGCGATCAGCGCCTTGGAAGTGCTGATTTGCGCCTGGATCGATTCGGTCTGTATCTTCGCCAGATCGACCGCCGAACGAGCTTGTTTGACCAGGGCTTCTTTGTGCTTCGCTTCGGCATCGAGTTCCGGCACCGAGATTTCGGCGAGCACATCGCCTTCCTTCACGACATCGCCAATGTCCTTGCGCACCAATTTCACATAGCCGCTGACTTTGGCGATCAGCGGCGCTTCCAGGTCTGCACGTATCGCGCCCGGTTGATCGACAGTGCGTGCGATTTTGCGCAATTCGGGCTTGACCACCCGGACGAAAACAGATTCCTGGGCGACTGCTGTGGAGCCCAAGAACAGCGCAAGAGATGTTGCACCGAATACAACCTGGCGAATCATGTCGATATCTCCTGCAGCGAATTCTCGGATCGTGAATCGGGCGCCGGCAATTCTTGGGCAGCTACGGGTACGAAGTGAGCGCTGTCTCGATCCGTTGGGTCCAATGACGGCGACTTTCGACCGGCCCAGCCCATGAAAAGCGCAAACACGGCCGGCAAAACCAGGAGCGTCGCCATAATCGACGCCGATAATCCGCCGATGACGGCTCGGCCCAACGGCGCCGTTTGCTCGCCGCCTTCGCCGAAAGCCAACGCCATCGGCAACATGCCGGCGATCATTGCGCCGCCGGTCATCAGGATCGGCCGCACGCGTCCACGAGCGCCTTCGACCGCGGCATCGATCGGCGATTTGCCCTGGCTACGGTGACGCTCGGCGAATGTGACCAGCAAGATCGCATTGGCAACGGCGACGCCGATCGCCATGATCGAGCCCATGAACGACTGTAGGTTCAATGAAGTTCGCGTTAACCACAACGTCAATGCCACACCGGCAATGACGGCCGGCACGGCGGAGACTGCCGTCATCGCCAGCCGAATCGACTGGAAATAGGCCCACAGCAAAAGAAAGATCGCAGCGACAGCAAAGGCAAGACCGATCAAAAGGCTTCGGGTCAGTTCCCGCAACGGCACGGCTTGGCCGCGGATGTCCACTTTTACTCCGGCGGGCGGCTTGCCTGCTGCCGAAATCGCACGTTCGATTTTCGACGTGGTCCGACCCAAGTCTTCGCCGTCGATGTTCGCTGTCATGCTAATGACGCGCTGCATTTGGTAGCGGTCAAACTCACCCGGCATCGTGTCCGGTTTGATCTCAGCCACGTCGCGCAGCAGCACATTGCCGGTCGCAGTCTTTTTCACCGGGATCGCGCCGACCTCTTCAGGCGAGTTCATACGGGCTTGCGGAATCTCCACTTGCACCTGATACCCGATGCCGCTGCCCGGATCGCGCCAGTAATTCGGTACGACAAAACGGCTTGACGAAGTGGCTGCCAACATCGAGCGAGCGACGTCCTCGGCCGTAACGCCTAATTCCTTTGCCTTCTCTCGATTGATGTTCACTTGAACCGTCGGGTAGTCGAGCGTTTGTGAAATCTGCAGGTCGCGCAAGGAAGGATTCAATGCCATCTGCTGCCGTACCTTCTCCGCAAACTCGCGATTGTCGTTGAGTTTAGGGCCGCTGACGGCTACTTCGACCGGCGTCGGCGAACCGAAGCTCATGACTTCGTTGATGATGTCGGCCGGCTCAAACGAAAGCCGCAGTTCCTGTGCCCTCCGATTTGCTCGTTCCGCAGGCACACCCTCGCTGCGCCACTTCGCTGCAAGCCAAGTCTTCAAATGCTCCGCGAGCTTCTCACGCAAGTCGCGCTTGAACGCCTCGGTTCGGATTCCGCTGTCCTTTCTGAGTGCAACGCGGACGACGACTTCTTCCGGCCCGCCGGACCAGTGATACACGGCATTGATCGGGAAGGTCGGCGGCACGACGCCGACGTAGCCGAGCGACATGGCAATGTTGCCTTCACCGGCCTGCTGATCGATAAATCGCAACGCTTCCTGAGTGATCTCTTCCGTCTGCTCAATGCGAGTGCCGGCAGGCGCACGCATTCTCAGTTGAAACTGCCGTGCGTCGACGTTCGGGAATATCTCTAAGTCGAGCCGCCAACCGACCAGGACAATCATCACCGCCATGACTGCGACGTACGCTGGAACGATTAGCCAGCGAAGCCGAGTCGTCCAGCCGGTGAAAGCACTCAGCCAGCGATACTGAGTGGCGTGAGCCGCTTTCTTCGTTTGCTGCTCCGTTCCCTTGAGCAGCCACACAGACATGACCGGCACAAAGGTGCTCGACAACACGTACGACGTGATCATGGCGAAGCCGACGGCCAGCGAAAGCGGCACAAACATCGCTCGTGCCGAACCGCCCATCAGAAACGAAGGCAGGAAGACCGCGAGGATGGAGAGCATTGCCAGCAATCGCGGCACTGCGGTCTCCTGATTGCCGCGGCGAACGGCAACTGCGACTGAATCCGTGTTGTCGAGTTGCGTGTGGATATTCTCGACTTCGACCGTCGCTTCATCGACGAGGATGCCGACGGCCAGCGCCAGCCCGCCGAGCGTCATCAGATTGACGGTTTGGCCTGTCGCCCAAAGAGCGATCATGGACCCCATCAGCGCCAGCGGGATGTTCAGGACGACGACGATCACGCTACGCCAATCGCGAAGGAAGACGAGCACCATCAAGCCGGTAAGGATTGCGCCGAGAATCGCCTCAAATAGTACGCCTCGCATCGAGTTTTTGACATACGGCGATTGATCGAACTCGAAGCTGACTTTGATGTCTTCCGGCAGAACCGCTTGCATGTTCTTCAGGTTGGAACGAACATTTTCAACAACGTCCAGCGTCGAAGCATCGGCACGTTTCGTTACCAGGATGTAAACGGCGCGTTTTCCGTTTACGAGCGCATAACCTGTGGCGATGTCGCTGGCATCCTCGATCAGCGGTTCCTTCGTCAGCGGGTCGCGAGCGACAACGTCTTCGATGAAGATGCTCTTGCCGTTGCCGAGCGGCACGCCGATCTTCCCCAGTTCACGCGGCCGGGCGACCATTGAATTGACCGGTACAATCGGCATTTGCTCCTGGATGCGAATCGCGCCCGAGGGGCTGATCGCGTTTCCCGCTGCCAACGCCTTGGTGAGATCGTCCGCAGAAAGGTTGTATGCCCGCAGTCGATCGGGATCGGTGCGGATGACGATGGTTCGAGCCGAGCCGCCAAATGGCGGCGGCGCCGACACGCCGGGCAGACTGGCAAACATCGGCCGTACTTTGAACAGCGCTTGATCCTGTATCTCGCCGACCGTTTTTGTTTCACTCGATAGGACAAGGTAGCCGACCGGTACGCTGCCCGTGTCGTACCGCATCACAAAAGGCGGCACCGTACCCGGCGGCATGAACGCGCGCGAGCGGTTCACGTGTGCAATCGTTTCGGCCATCGCCTGGGCCATATCCGTGCCTGGATGGAAGTGCAACTTCATCAGTGCGACGCCTTGCACATTCTTGGATTCGACGTGATGAATACCGTTAATGTAAAGGAAATGATATTCGTAGTAGTTCGTGAGCAGCCCTTCCATCTGGGCCGCGTCCATGCCGCCGTAGGGTTGACAGACGTAAATGACGGGCAGATTAAGGCTGGGGAAAATGTCCACCTTCATGCGGATGAAGGCGAGGATGCCGCCGGCCGCCAACGCGATCATGAGCACAATCACGGTGATTGGCCGACGCAGGGCGAACAAAATCGGATTCATGCCGAGCGGTACTCTGTGTTCAGCCGGGGTACAATTAGTGTAACTCAAGAACGCCCAAGGCGTAGGGTGAAATATTCGCAGACTTCCGCGTTTTTCGACATCGCCGACTAGCCAAGTTCTGAGCCAATCGGTCTCGACGAATGCCGAACGACTTTGGACTCAGCATTGTCCGGGTGTGCGGTAGGTGTAATCGGCTTTGCCCAGTTCGCACTCTGGCAGAGTGCGTGACGTGCGATCTGTAGGGCCACTCAATCGTCGCAGTCATGTAAATTCACGCTGCGTTATTGTGAAATGACTGGGAAATCACTGCCAACGCCCCAGATGGACATTTGGCCCTGCGACCGGGTTGAGACTAGACTTGCTTTGGCACACGAGTTGCACCGTTTTGAACAGTTGAATCGCCCGCCTTGAGTTTTGTCGGTCTGCGAAATCCGGTCTGTGGATGGGAGGTCGAGCAATGTGCCGTCACCAATTGTGGGTCTTCGTCCTGTTCTCGCTCGCATCTCCTACCTTCGGGTTCGATATCGACGGTCAACCTGTTGATTACCACAAAGCGCCGGCGGACAACGTTGTTAGCAGGCTCGAAAAGCAATTGCAGTCGGGTCAGGCATCACTCAAGCATGACAAAAAGTTCGGCTACTTGCGCGACTTGCTGCGCGAGCTTAGCGTTCCGGAATCGTCGCAGGTCCTCGTCTTCTCCAAGACGAGTTTGCAGCGGCACAAGATCGGACCCGATCGGCCGCGGGCGATCTACTTCAACGATCAAGTCTACGTGGGAATGTGCCGCAACGGCGACGTGCTCGAAGTGTCTGCGGCCGATCCGAAACTTGGCACCGTTTTCTACACGGTCGATCAGCGCAAGACCGACCGTGCTAGGATCACGCGACAAGCAGACTCTTGTTTGATCTGTCATGCATCCTCGCACAATCAAGGCGTGCCCGGGCACGTGGTTCGCTCAGTGTATTCCGACGAAGACGGGCAACCGCTTCTAGGAATGGGAACATATCGCACCGATCAGACGAGCCCCCTCAAACAGCGCTGGGGCGGTTGGTACGTCACGGGCAACAGCGGCAGGCAGACGCATATGGGCAACCTGATTCTGCAAGGCCATCAGGACGAAGCGACGATCGATCTCAAGCCCGGCTCTAATCTCTCGAAACTCGACAAATTCTTTGAATCGGAGAATTGCCTCACGCCGCACAGCGACTTGATCGCGCTCATGGTGATGGAGCACCAGGCACAGATGCACAATCTGATCGCTCGCGCCACCACGCAAATTCGCGTCGCGCTCTGGCAGGAACAGGACATCAACAAGTCGCTCGATCGTCCCTCAGGCTATCGGTCCGAGACGACGACTCGCCAGATTCAATCCGCCGGCGACGCTGTCTTGCGCTATATGTTGTTTTGCGACGAGGCGCCGCTAACCGACCCGATTGCAGGCACCTCGAAATTCACGTCCGAGTTTCCGGCTCATGGCCCGCGCGACGCCAAAGGGCGGTCGTTGCGCGATCTCAATCTCAGCAGCCGACTGTTCAAGCATCCGTGCAGCTACCTGATCTACACAGCGGAATTCGACGCCTTGCCTGCAGAAGTGCGCGATCACGTGATGAAGCGTTTGCACGCGATTTTGACAAATAAGGACAAGAGCGCCGAATTCTCGCACTTGAGCGGGTCCGATCGCAATGCCATTCTCGAGATACTCTTGGCGACGAAAACGAATTTGCCGGAGTATTGGCGAAAGAAGTAGCAGCTAGTTCAACGTTCCGGCGGCGGCATGAAAGGCGACGGCGTCTTCGGCTCAACGGTCACCTGTAGCTCCTGTGCCGGCTGACCGAGCGCACGGTACAATCGAAACTGCGCCCGATTATGATCGGCAATCGCCGTGTAGTAGTCTGCGAACGCCTGTGCCAGCCCCTGCACGGCTGACACCGCTTCAGATGGGCGAACAACCAGCACGACCAAGTCGCCTGCTCGCCGCGTTTGCCGCAACCCTTCGAGCGATTGCTCTGTCGTTTCCTTGGCGAATTGCACGCCTTCTCTTGCTTCCTTCATGCGTACCGCTGCGGCTTTCGCTTGGGCAAGTGCTTGCACCACTTCAGCCGCAATCCGATCCTGAGTGCGAAACAGTTCGAGGACGGCCTGCTGATTCTCGGCACGGCGTTCTTTGACCGCTGCTTTGTTTCCGGCGAGTAGATTTTGAAACTCCCAGACGATCTGTAGGTCGAAGCTGTGCCGGCTGCCAAAGTTTTTCATGTCACCGTTGACGCCGCCGCCGAATGCACCGCCGGAGAGCGTGCCGCCAGGATTGGTGGCGTTTCCTCGCAGCAAGACGCTGGGAATCAACGGTCGCTGCCGCTCCTGTTTTAGACGTTGCAACGTGGCCTCGACAAACGCCTGCCGCGATGCGAGCTCGGGGCGATTCGTCAGCGCCACAGGGATCAACTCGTCGACAGGCTGGCGAATGTCAAGCAGTTGAATGTCGAGGTGCGGCGGTTCGACCGGATCGACCAGCACACCTGGTTGGAGTCGCAACAGCCTCGCCAACTCGGCGCTGGCGATGTGCCAACGCTCGTACGCTGTTTCGAGAGCCTGTTTTCGCCGCGACAGTTCGGTTCTCGCACGGCTGGCCTCGAGTGCCGGCGCCAGAGCGGGAGTCAGCTTTTCCGCACGTTGCAGTAAGTCGGTGGCACGAGCGACGGCGTCGGCGGCGCCTGCCACTTCGCCGCGCGCCTGCTGCACGCCGAAATAAGCCTCGGCCACCGCGAGGAACGCATCGTTCACTGTCGCCTGAACGTCGGCTTCGCGGGCTCGAACCAGTTGCCGAGCGGCGAGCGGCGCTCGAAACGCCTCGCTAAGCGAAAAGACGGCGCCGGCGCCCGTGCCGAACATGAGCGAGTGTCTCGATGTGCCGAACACATTGCCGACGATATCCTGAATCCGGCCGTCATGCCGAGCGTAGTCCATGCCGCCGTAAAGCGTCGGCAGCCACAGCGACTTGGCCCGTTCGTGCTGTGCAACCGCCGCTTCGAGGCGCTGCCCAGCGAGCGCGATGTCGAGCGGATTTGCTTGCGCCAATTGCAATGCCGTGGGCAGATTGATCGAGAAACGATTGGTCTCTTCACTGGCTTTCGGAGTCGACGCAAATTGTTGCGGCAACGAAGTCTGCCGATCTTCCCTTGTTTGCGCGCACAGCGTCGTCGCACTGAAGAATGCGAGACACCCGACGATGAACGCCGCGCGCACCATAGATGCACCTTGGACCAGTAAGGGTCATCGTTACGTATCGGTTGAAACGACAGCGCAAACTGAGGAAAACGGAACGGCCGAAAGCAACTGCCCTTTTTCATTGCATTGCACACTCATGACCCTCCACAATTCCAGTTGCAAACAAACAATTAGAGGTGCAATGAAACGAATCCAAGGTGCAAACCAACGATTCCAGCGTGCAAAGAGTTGATTCCAGCATGCAATGAAACGGGATTGGCGCAATGAATTGTCCCGGGAGCATCTCGTGCCGGCAAACTTTACGATCCTTTTCTGCGAATGCAACCAAGCGCCATGATGCCTGCGCCATCAAGAATTGTGACCCCGTGGAATTCAAAATTGAACGGCGTCGACCAGTCAGCAGCGTCGTTAATCCCGCGGGCGCACTAGAATCTCCACATGGCAGTCGACGAACTCGTCTTGGGAATTACCGGAGCTAGTGGTGCACCGTATGCATTGCGGTTAATTGAAGTATTGCTCAGTGCCGGGCGGACTGTTCACATGTCGATGAGCCCGGCCGCCATCGAGGTGATGCGCACCGAGACGGGCCGACACGTGCATCTCGAACATTTCGATGCGGCGGCCCTACTTGGTACGAAGGCAGACGCACTTGCAGGAATGCTTGGCCGACTGCGTTATTGGCACTATCGCGACTTCTCGGCCGGCATCGCCAGCGGGTCGTTCCTGACCGGCGGGATGGTCGTATGTCCTTGCAGCATGGGCACGGCCGGAGCCATCGCGCATGGATTGTCGCAGAATCTGATTCAACGCGCCGCCGACGTACATTTGAAAGAACGGCGCAAGCTGATTCTGGTGCCGCGCGAGACGCCACTCGGCTTGGTTCAACTTCGCAATCTAACTGCATGCGCAGAAGCCGGGGCCGTCGTACTGCCGGCGATGCCGGCATATTACACGCAGCCGCAAACGGTGAACGACATGGTTGATTTCATCGTCGGCCGCATCTGCGACCAACTAGGCGTCGAGCATCAGTTGTTGCGGCGTTGGGGTGACACAAACGGATAACGCGACTGCTTTTCGTTACGATCTCGCTGCTTTCACGTGCTATCATAGCGCAATCCAAAGCGCCGCCCGATTCGTCGGAATTGCGGGTCAATCTCGTTTGGAGTCGAATCATGCGTTGGCGAATGCTCGTCGCCGTGTTCTCGGTCGTTCTCGTCAACCACGTTGTGCAGGCACAGCCCAAGAGCCCCGACCTTGCCACGAAGGCCCAGGCGATACTCAAAACGCATTGCTATCGTTGCCACGGACAAGACGGCGTATTTGAAGGCGGGATGAACTTCGTTCTCGACCCGGCCAAATTGATCGCCCGCAAGAAGATCGTACCAGGCAAGCCCACCGAATCGCCGCTCTTTTTGAGGATTGAAAAAGGGACGATGCCGCCGGTCGGCGAGGAGCCGCGAGTCTCCGCAACCGACAGAGAGATCTTGAAAGAGTGGATCGCAACAGGCGCAGCGCCGACTTCTCCTGTCGTCGCACACAGTGCAATCGACTCGGCCGCAGTATCGCGATGGATACTCGCGGACCTGGACAAGTTCGAACGCCGCAGCCGACGCTTCTTGCGTTACTTTTCGCTGGTTCCACTCTACAATCAGGGATTGAGCGACGACGAACTGCAGACCTATCGCAACGCGCTGTCGAAGCTGATCAACAGCCTGTCATGGCATCCGAATATCAGCGTGCCGCAACCGATTGACGCAAACAAAACAGTGTTGCGCATCGACCTGCGCTCATACATGTGGGATTCGACGATCTGGAACCGCCTGTTGGTCGAGTATCCGTTCGACCTGTTGGACGATTCGGCTTCGGCGCGAGCGATCGCCGTCGGGACGGCGACCAAGGTGCCGCTTGTCCGAGCCGATTGGTTTGTCGCCACGGCGTGTCGGCCGCCCTTGTATTACGAATTGCTTCAAATGCCGAACAATCTGCCGGAATTGGAGCGGCAACTTCGCGTTGACGCCGTCGTCAATATTCAGCAGGAACGCGTCGTACGGCTCGGTTTCAACGGCTCCGGCATTTCGAAGAACAACCGCATCCTCGAACGGCACGATGCATTGCACGGCGCGTATTGGCGAACGTACGACTTCGACGCGGTGCCGCAAAACCTGATTGAACGCGGGCAGTTGCTGCCGGACCGCCGCAACATCTTCGCATATCCGTTGGGTCCGTTCACTCAAGGCGGCAGCGACCCGTTTCAACATGCCGGCGGCGAAGCCATCTTCAGCCTGCCCAATGGGTTGCACGGCTTCATGCTCGTCAACGCGGCGGGCATTCGCATCGACAAGGGGCCAATAGCAATCGTCAGCGATCCGAAGCGGCCCGATCGCGCTGTCGAGCCGGGCGTGTCGTGCATGTCGTGCCACCTCACCGGCATCAATCCGAAGACCGACCAGGTGCGCGACTTCGTCGCCAAGAATCCCAACGCATTCAAACGGACGGACGCCGAAGTCATTCGCGCACTCTACGCTCCGGACGAGCGTTCGAAGAAACTGATGGACGAAGACATCGAGAAATACCGCAAAGCGGTCGAGGCGACCGGAGCCAAAATCAAGAAGACAGAGCCAGTCAGCACACTCACGTTGCGCTACGAGGGCGATCTTGACTTGAACGCGGCCGCCGCTGAAGCCGGCTTCACCGCCGACGAGTTTCGACAGAAGATTCAGGCATCGGAAGTATTGACCAAGAACCTCGGCGCTCTACGAGTGGCTGGCGGCACCATCGCCAGACAGGTTTTCGTCCAAGCTTATGGCGACATCGTTCGCGACCTGCGGCTCGGCACCCTTTTCGCCAACAACACTTCGGGCGGCGCGCTGCCCGACAATACCGGCGACCTCGACCCGCTCGAATCGCGCGGCGGCAAACTCAATCACGCGGTCTTTTCGCGCGACGGCAAGTTTGCGCTGCTGGCCGATGCCGATCGCAGTGTGCGCTATTTCGACGTGCAGGGCGGCCGGGATGTTCGCCGCTTCGTCGGCCATGTCGCGTCGGTCTGGTGCGTCGCATTTTCCCCCGATGAAAAACGCGCCCTGTCGGGTTCGATGGACGGCAGTGTGCGGCTCTGGAACGTCGCCACCGGTCAGGAATTGAAAAAGCTCGACGGGCATCTGTCGCTGGTTTCGACAGTCGCGTTTTCGCCCGACGGCAAGTACGCACTATCCGGCGGGTACGACGGCGCTGTCGTGTATTGGGATCTCGACACCGGCCGTGAAACCAGACGTTTCGACGGCCTCGGCAAGTATGTCCACTCGCTGACATTTCTGCCGAACGGCAAATGGGCTGCGGTCGCAACCGACTATGAAACGAAACGCATCGGCCTCGAGTCCGGCGCCATCGAAACGCTTCCCGGCAACGGCAGCGTTGTCACCTGTGTGGCCGTTTCACCGGATGGAAATGCAATTGTCGTCGGCAACGAACGCGGCGAAATGCGGTTCTGGGAGAAAAAGGGAACAGCTTGGATCGTGGATGCAAAATTACTGTCAGCACATTCCGGCTCGCTCAAGGACATCGCCTTCGCACCGAGCGGGAAAGCCCTGCTGACGGCTGGCGCCGACCAACTCGTCAAACTCTGGGACCTTGGCACTCGCACCGCCGTCGGCAAATTCGACAAACACGCCGACGCCATTGTTGCTGCGAGATTCATCGACGGCGGCCAGCAGACGCTGTCGGCAAGCCGCGACGGTGCGGTCAAGTACTGGCCGCTGAAAAAGTTTGAGGCGTTGGTGGTTGCAGTGGACAAGGAACCAGATGTGGTGATTCCAGGCGCTAAGCCGCAAGCGGCTTTGACGCCGTTGACGACCGTTCCGATCGGCGGGACGATCGGCAACATGGTGTTGTCGCCTAACCGCCGATGGCTGTTTCTTTTGAACCGAACGAGCGGCGAATTGTTGCAGATCGACACGACCACGATGAAGGTGACGCGGACATTGGACTTGCCCGACAGCGACGTGTTCACGCTAACGCAGGACGGCAAAACGCTGGCGACATTTGTTCCCGACGGCGCACGCACTTGGGTCGTGCTGATCGATCCCGTTCCTCTTACGGTTCGCACGCGGTTCCGCATCGACTCGAAGCCGTACGACATCGCTGCTTCCAATAGCGGGCTCTTATTTCTCAGCGGCGACGGCGGCGGCTGGACCGACATCGCCGTCGTCGACACGAACAAACAAACCATCGCAGGGCGCTGGGGCGGCTTCTGGAACAGGTCGCTGGTGCTCCTCGCCGCCGACCAATCGCGCGTCTATGTCGCCTCGCAGGGCGTGAATCCGGGCAAGCTCGAAGGCCTGCCGATCCCGGCGAAACTGGACGAGAAGCCGACCGCATACTCGGCGAGGGCGCAAGACTTTCCGGCGGGAGGAGCATTCACCATCACGCCCGACGGTCAGTTCATTCTGCAACAGTCAGGCTCGGCGATTCGCATCGCTTCCAATCGCGACGAAGATTTGCGCGACGGCGTGAAGGTAGCGCCGCATATGAGCACAGCCGTCGATGCGGAAAAAGGGCAGATGTTTCTGTTAAGCACCGATGGATTTACGGTGAAGCAATACGCGTACCCTGACCTGAAGTGGCAGCGAGACCTGCGCCTGGCTGTCCCAGCCACGCAAATTGCCTTTGACGGAAAGACCAACCGCCTGTACGCCGCCGTATTCGATCCGCAATCGGCGGCGACAAAGCCGCGTGCGCGTGGCCACGGCGACGTGCATGTATTTGATTTGTCCGTGGGAAGGACCAAGTAAGGTCAATTACTTTCGGCCGACGGAAGGATCATCCGGTTTTTGCAATAGTCCGGCGTCATCGAGCGCTTTCTTGTATCGATCCCATTCGTATTGATTCCATGCTTTCGAAATCTGCTCGGCGGTGACCTCTGGCTTCGGTTCCGTCGCTTCTTGCAAGAGCATAATCGCAGAGGCGAAGCGAACGACGACCATAAACACAACTAGCACAATTGCGCCGGCGACCTTCAGGCCGGTCATCGACTTGCTCTCGCTTGGCTTTCGTGCGACTCTGTGTCTTGAAACACGCGACATGACATTGACTCCGAAGTTGTTCGATTTCCATTGATCCATAAACCCCTTACCGGCGAACGGAACTCTTGTGACAAGGAAGAACAATAAACTAACGCCATGAGCAACTGCGTACTGGAAATCGCTGCCGGTTCCGTCGCCGACGTTCAGGCCGCACAGAGCGGCGGCGCGGACCGTATCGAGCTGAACTGCGGCCTGGAACTCGGCGGCCTGACGCCGACAATCGGGCTGTTGTTCGAAGTGCAGCGAACAACAACGCTGCCGATCATCGCCATGGCACGCCCGCGGCCGGGGGGTTTCTGTTGCAACGACGGCGAATTCCGCACGATGCAGCGCGATATCGACTTGATGCTCGATGCCAAAGTGGACGGCGTCGCCTTCGGCTGCCTGCTCACTTCCGGCGAGATCGACCAGGCAGTGTGCCGGATCATACTGCAGCTGATCGGCAAGCGAGGCGTCGCGGTCTTTCATCGGGCCTTCGACCTGACGCCGGATCCTCACGCCGCGTTAGAAACGCTCATCACGTTGGGATTCCGTCGCGTGATGACCAGCGGGCAAAAGACAACCGCTTTGGAAGGCGCCGACTTGATCGCCGATTTAATTCGGCAGGCGAAAGGCCGCATCGAAGTCATGCCGGCCGGCGGCATCAAGCCTGAACACGTCCGCGAGTTGATCGACCGCACCGGTTGTACCCAGGTGCATGCGGGATTGCGACGAAGAATCGGCCGTTCACCAGGCGGCGAGATCCGATTCGGCAGCAACGATGACGGCAGGCATGAAGCGGTGGACGAAAACCTAATAAGAGAGATGCGTCACAGAATGAAAGTCAGCGGATCCCATCCTTGAGTATCTCCCTCGCCGCGTTGAGGCCGCAAGCGCCCATCACGCCGCCGCCGGGGTGCGTTGCGGCGCCGCACAGATACAGCCCCTGAATCGGTGTTCGATAATTCGCATAGCCGGCAGCCGGGCGAAGGAAGAACATCCGCGACAGCGACATGTTGCCCTGGAAGATGTTGCCGCCCGTCAGCCCAAAGGTACGCTCCAGATCGAGCGGCGAAATCACCTGCCGATGCACGACCGACTGTTTGAAGTTCGGCGCATATTCATTGACGATGTCGCAACAGCGATCCGCAAACGATTCTTTGAAGTCGTCCCAGTTGCCTTCCCGCAAATGATACGGTGCGTATTGCACGAACATGGAGACCACGTGCATGCCCGGCGGTGCAAGGGAATCATCGACGCTCGTCGGAATCGTCATTTCGATGATCGGCGAGCGCGACGGCCTTCCATACTTTGCGTCGTCATACGCCTGCTCCATGTAATCAAACGTCGGACAGAGATGAATCGTGCCGCGATGTTGCGGGCCAAGAGCGACGCCGGGAAGCGCCGAGAAGTTTGGCAGTTCCTTGACGGCACAGTTGATTTTTAGCGAGGCGCTCGTGTAATCGATCGCGCGAATGTCGGCCACGAATTGCTCGGGCAGTTCTTTCGGCTCCATCAGTTTTAGAAACGTGACATTGGCGTCGGCACACGAGGCAACCGCCTTCGCCGCGATTTCCGTACCGTCGGCCAGCGCTACACCGCAAGCGGCTCCGTTTTTTGTCAGGATGCGATTCACTGCCGCGCTGGTTCGAACTTGAGCGCCGAAACTCTTCGCTGATGCGGCAATCGCCTCGCTCAGCGCGCCCATGCCGCCGCGAACGTAACCCCAGACGCCGCGAGCGCCGTCGCACTCGCCCATGACGTGGTGGAACAAGACATAGGCAGTGCCGGGCATCGACGGCGCTGCCATCACGCCGATGACAGCATCGGTGGCAAGCGTGATCTTCAACTGCTCGGATTCGAACCAGCGGTCGAGAATCGGCCGGGCGGCGCCCGTGAGAATCTCAACCGCGTCAACGCCGTCGCGGCCGAGTCGGCGGAACTTGAGTGCCAGTTGACCGAGTTGCCAGAGATTGCCGAGACCGACGGACCAGGGATCGGGCGGCGTTTCCTCCAACTGCGGTTCGAGAAAATCGGCAACGCGCAACAGCATCGCCTCGTACTTGGGCAATGCGTCGGCGTCTTTCGCAGAGAACTTGCTGATCTCGCGGTGATTGAGCGCCGCGTCCGGTCCCATGAGCAGATGACGGCCGTCGGGAAATGGCGTAAAAGACGACGGGTTCCGCGGCAACATCTGGAAGCCGTGCTTCTTGAGATCGAGCGCTTTGATGATCTGCGGACGAAACAAGCTGTTGACGTACGACGCGGTCGAGACTTTGTAGCCCGGCCACAAATTCTCCGTGACGCAGCAGCCGCCTAACACGTCGCGGCGTTCGAGCACGAGGACTTTGTAACCAGCCTTCGCAACGTACGCAGCCGTCACCAAACCGTTGTGGCCGGCCCCAACCACGATCAAATCAAATGGCGTCATGCACGCAATAGTACCGTGCATGACGCCATTCTGTGAATCGCAACTTCATCGACGAAACGGTCACTTCACCGTGTAGAGATACACGGCATGCTCGAATCCATCGAACTTAATCTCGATGCGAGCGTCTTCCTTCCAGCCGAAAATATCGTAGTCGTGACTCACGATTCTGGTGCCCGGTTTGAGTTTCTCAAGGATCGGCTTGAGAACCTCGTTCGTCTTCGGCAACAAGTAGAGCGTGATGACGGTCGCTTCCGACAAGTCCTTCGCCGAGAGCTTCTTGAGGTCGCCTTCACGGACAGTGACCTTCGCTGAAAGGTTCGACTGTGCAATGCTCTCCTGAGCGATGTGGACTTGCAACGGATCGATGTCGATGCCCATGGCCTTCGTTGCGCCAAATTTCGCGACGGCAGTGATCAGGATGCGACCGTCACCGCAACCAATGTCAAACACGACGTCGCCTTCCTTCACCTTGGCCAATCCCAGCATCTTCTCAACGACCGGCAACGGCGTCGCAACGATCGGCGCATCGAGCTTAGATTCCGGCAATGGCTTGGGTGGATCCTTCGGCTTCGGATCGACCGGCCTCGGCATCGGGTCCTTCGGCTTCGGATCGACCGGCTTCGGCATCGGGTCCTTCGGCTTTGGATCGACTGGCTTCGGATCAACTGGCTTCGGCATCGGGTCCTTCGGCTTTGGATCGACTGGCTTCGGATCAACTGGCTTCGGATCGACCGGCTTCGGCATCGGGTCCTTCGGCTTTGGATCGACTGGCTTCGGATCGACTGGCTTCGGATCAACTGGCTTCGGCATCGGGTCCTTCGCCTTTGGATCGGCAGGCTTCGGATCTACCGGCTTCGGCGGCGGCATCGGTTTCGGATCGACGGGCGGCATCGGCTTGGGTTCGATGGGCTTGTCCTCGACCGTCATATCCAGTTCGACCGTCGAACCGGCGGTCACCAGGACTGACTTTTCGCGCGTAATTGTTTTGCCGTTGATCGTCCAAGTCGCTTTTGCATCGTAGAAGTACCTCTTGCCGTTCGCGAGCGCCGGCGACTTGAACAGGCGTTCGAGGCCTTTTTGTTGTGTGCGCACACCCTGCACTTCAAGAATCGTGTCTTCCGTCGGCACCTTGATGCGAACAAATGCCTCGTTCGGCTCCTGCGTTTCGGGAACCTGCCCGATTGCCGAAGCGGCAACAACAACCACAAACCCAATCGAAAGCCGCATCACACACTTCATCGAATGCACCTCAATAATCAGGCAATCTCCGGCTGACGACGCGGAGGCCCGGACAAAGCATAAAGCGGAACACCCAACAAAAAGAATCCTAGCACAATCATTAGCTGTGCGGGGCCTTGTTGCATGGCCCATGTCGTACTTCGATACAGCATGAACAAACTGCCCAAACAAAACAAGATCGGTACGACAGGGAACAAAGGAACACGGAACGGACGTTCACGTTCCCGGTCGCGACCTCGCAGCACCATAACTGCATAACCCGTCATCAGGAAAAAGAACCAGAACACGGGCGACGTGCAGGCGACGACGCTTTCAAAACCGTCGAGCCCGCCCTCGACCTCCTTTGAGAATCCGTCGGGCAAGCCGATGCCGATCCAGTCACAGGCACGTGCGACGAGTGGCTTCCATTGATTCACCGTTTCGAACAGCACAAGAAGTGATATCGAGAAAACCGCCTGCACCAGCAACGCGCCGAGCGGGACTGAGATTCGCCGTCCCGTCTTAGCCAGCCATGAAAACAACCGTTCGTGAGCGCCGAAACTCGCATAGAGCCGTACGCCGGTAAACAACAGGCCGTTTATCGCACCGAGGCACGAGATCATGATCAAGACGCTGATGGCTTTGGCGCCGCGTTCGCCGAACGGCAACGCCATCACGTCGGCCGCGACGACCTTGGAGAACTTCACTTTTTCACGGCCCAGCGCGACGAGGTACGACGTATTCACCAGGAGATAAATCACAGTAACCAGGAGGACACCGACGATCAGCGCCTTGATGATTTCACGCCGGCGGTCCTTCATTTCGCCGGCCACGTAAGCGGCTTCGTGCCAACCGCCGTATGCGTAAAAGACGAAGACAAGCGCAAGAGCGAACGAAGGCGGGAACGGCCAAACCGGCTTTGTCGCGGTCACGACGTCGTCTGCGGTTCGCGGCCAGGCAAAGTACAGAAGACCGGCCACAATGATGGCAATCAGACCGCCGACCTTGATGACGGTCAAACTGTTCTGCATCCATTTGCCGGGCTTCAGACCAAAGGCATTGATTAGCGTCAGAACAAGAATCGCCGCGATCGCGTAGGTCAACTCCGGCTTATGTGCCAGGAACGACAACGCGGTGCCTGCGAGATGGGTCTTGAGCGGATAGAGCCGTTCGGCGTAGTCCGCGAACACATAGGCCATCGCGCCGATGCTGCCGCCGGTGCGAATCACGGCCATCTCGGCCCAGGCGAACAAGAACCCCGGCCCCTGTCCAAACGCCAGCGTTTGATAGGTGAAATCGCCGCCGGAAGTCGGGTAAGTAGTCGCCAGTTCGGCATAGCACAGCGCGCCGAGAATGGAGATGCCGCCGACGAGGGCCCACGCGCCGAGCGCCGCCCACATTCCCGGAATCGTTTTCGACCATGTGCCGATCGTGATGACCTGATCGGCGACGTTTCCGAAGATATTGGCCGGCGAACGATAGATCGTCGCGCCGACGATAATGCCGACGATGATGCTTACGGCATCCCACCATCGCAGTTGCGGCTTGGCAGGCGTTTCTGTCGGGACGGGTAATGCCATGTGCAGATTCCGCAAGTGGTGATGGCTGGTCGTCTCGATGATCTATGCAAGTGACGCGGTCCGGCAATCGTCAGGCGAAAGTTGAACGATATAACGACGGCATGCCGGCCTCAACCGGCGCCGAGGATCAAACCATGACGCAGCCGACAGCGCCGCCGCCGACACGACCGCCGCGCGCATCAGGCATGTTCACTTTCGCGCTCGTCGCCGCAGTTCTCTTGGGCATATTGGCATTCGGTTATTTGCTGTTCGGCGATTTTTTCGTCATTGCAATCGCCATGATCGCCATACTTGCGTTGATCGGCGCGACGCACTATTTCCTGTGGGGGCGAACGATGAGCCGTCAGGCCCGGCAGGATGCAGACCGCACCAAACAGGATTCAGAGGCCGGCCCCGCAGACTCAGCATGACAGGCGTTATTGATTCACCTTTCACGAGACAAAGAGTGGTGCTGAATGAAAGCCATGGCGTTTGCAAAGCACGGCGGCCCGGAAGTCCTCGAGTGGATGGACTTGCCCACGCCGACGATCGACGACGACGAAGTGCTTGTCCGCGTCAAAGCATGTGCGCTCAATCATCTGGACCTATGGGTTCGCAACGGTCTGGGCGTCAAGATTCCGATGCCGCACATCGGCGGTTGCGAAACCGCCGGCGAAGTCGCCGAGGTCGGTAAGCGCGTCACAAATTGGAAAGTCGGCCAACGGGTGCTGATCTCCCCAGGACAATGCGACCCAAGCAATGAATGGTGCGCATGGGGATTGGATCAATGTGCATCTGATTATCACATTCAGGGCAACCAGACGCAGGGCGGCTTCGCCGAGTATGCCAAAGCCAAGGCGAGCGACTTGCTGTCCATCAGCGATGCCTGGTCTTTCGCCGAGTGGGCCGCCATGCCATTGACGTTTGTCACCGCCTGGAACATGTTGCACCGCCGGGCCGGCATCAAGCCGAATGACGTCGTCGTCGTCTGGGGTGCATCCAGCGGCGTCGGTGTCGCAGGCACTCAAATCGCTAAGCTGGCCGGCGCTCGTGTCTTCGCCATCGCAGGTTCGGATGACAAACTCGCAAAAGCGGCAGCGCTCGGCGCCGACGAACTCTTGAATTACAACTCACAAGACGTCGGCAAAGAGGTCAAAGCTCGCACCGGCGGCCGCGGCGCGGACATCGTCTTCGAGCACGTCGGCGCAGCCGTCTGGCAGCAGGCGACCCGCTGCCTGGGCCGAAACGGCCGCCTTGTCACTTGCGGCGCTACGACCGGCCCGAAGGTGGAGATTGACCTGCGATACTTCTTCACGCAGCAACACGCCGTACTCGGCGCGTACATGGGCAGCCGCAGCGATCTGTTGCAATGTCTGAAGCTGATCGAGAGACGGTTGATGAGGCCGGTCGTCGATTCTGTGTTTCCATTGGAGAAACTGCGCGAAGCGCAGGAACGCATGGAACGGCGCGAGATGTTCGGAAAGATCGTCGTGACCCCTTGAGCCATCCGCCATGAACGACGTCATTGAGTTGTTGAAAACCGTGGACCTGCCCTACTCCGTTCGTTTCTACGGAGTCAGCGACGAGATGTTCGACGAATTGGTCACACCAGACATGAAAGCAGAACTCATCAACGGAGTACCGGTCGTGCACTCGCCCACCTCGCTGGAACACGACGATATCGGCGGCTTTGTTCGGTTCTTGCAACGCGGCTATGCTGATGCCAAGAGAATTGGCAAAGTATACGGGCCGGACGGTCTCGTTGTGCATGCGACCGGCAAGCGGTTTGCGCCGGACACGTTCTTCGTCGAATTGAGCCGTGTTCCTGTTCCGCGAACGAAAGAGTTTCACGGTCAGCCGGATGCCGCGATCGAAATTCTATCGCCGTCGAATCGCGATGGAGATCTGCTGGACAAGAGACCGGCATATCAGGAAGCCGGCGTCGGCGAGATTTGGTTCGTCGATCCGGAAAACCGTGAAGTCCTGATTGACCGCCTGCAGCCCGACGGAATGTACACGACCGAAACAATTACTTCGGGCCGTAACATGTCGAACGTCATTGCCGGGTTCTGGATCGATGCAGACTGACTGTGGCAGGACCCGCTTCCTGACGCTGCCGATTGCCTAAGGCAGATTACAGGTCCATGAACGTCACTTTGCGGCAGTTTGATAAGGCTTCAGGTTGTCGCGCAAGAACTTGGTGAAATTCGCCACACTGTTGATTTTGCCTTCAAGGTACACTTCGCGAAGGTAGACCTTGTCCTTCGTCACTTCAATAGCCGCATAGAGCGGCAACTGTTCATTCTTGAAGACTGCGTTCTGAAAACTCAGATTCGCCTCGGCTTCGCCCTCTCGCCTGGTTTTGTTAACGGGCTCAAGGTAGAACTCGGCGCGAACCTCGTCCGTGTAGTGTTGCACCAACCGGTACTTCAAAAGCAGGTCACGAATCTCCTGCTGCCGAAAAACGTTGTTCTCGTTGTATTGGCAGTTGGTGCACGTCACGCCGGTCTGGTCCAGGAAGATGAACTGTGACTCGCCCTTTACGGCGGCTTCTTTCCGTGCAGCCTCGATGGTGCCTCGCAAGTTGACGGACCAGGGCAGAGCGCTCGGTTCGGGCAGGAGAAACGCATCGACCCAGGCATAGATCACGCCGTTCGGTCGCTGATTGTCTTTTTCGGTTCCACGCTTGAACAACGCCGGCGTCAGATAGATGCCGATAGCGATCGCGCCGAGACCCAGAAGCATCCGCACAACGCCGATCGTTGGTTCCGAATCATGATCGTGAGGGAGACGAAATACCTTCAACAGGTATAGACCGCAGACAATTGTGAGCGCGACCCATATTCCGAGCACCAGGTCGTACGTGAAGTACTCGGTCACGGGCAGAATGCGAAGCTCTGCCGTACGGAAGAACTTCAACGCGGCCGCGATCTCCAGGAATCCCATCACGACCTTGACGGCGTTGAGCCAAGCGCCGCTCTTCGGCAGTTTCTTGATCAAACTCGGAAACAGCGCCAGAAGAAAGAACGGCGCCGCAAAGGTGGTCGAGAACGTCAATGCTCCGAGCGCCAGCTTCCACGTATGGAACTTCTCCGCCATGCCAGCGAATCCGCCCAGAAACGGCGCAACGCAAGTGAAGCTGACGATCGTAAACGTCAGCGCCATGAAGACAATGCCCACCGTTCCGCCCTTGCCCTCACGCGACGACGTAAACCGAGCAAGTCCGGACGGCAATGTAATGTCGTACATACCCAACAGGCTGAGCGCGAAGGCTACGAACAACAGGCCCAGCAGGATGTTCGTGATCGGATGCACGCTAAGCGCACGGAACACCGTCAAGAGCGTCATCGCCGCGAAACCGAGCACAACGATGATCGTGCCGCAATAGATCATCGCCGAGCGGATCGGGCGATGATTTTTGCTCTCCGACTGTTTCAGAAAGAAACTGACGGTGATCGGAATCATCGGAAAAACACACGGGGTTACTAGCGCGATCAACCCCCAAAAAGCAGCCGAAAGCAGGAACGTCAGGAGGCTGCCCTCGTCGCCGGCTTTGCCGGCCGAACCGACATTGACGAGGTTTTCTTGGACCCATTTCAAATTCGCTGTGTGATCTTCGATGCTCGCTGCCGGCGGCACGACGTCGATTCGCTTTGACTCGGTGCGCACTGCAGTTGGCGGATCTTCGGGCTTTGTAGGCGGCGGAACTGCGACGCCCGCTTTGGCGACCTCTGCTTGATATTGCGATTCGACGGGAACGGCCGGCGCGTCGGTCAGCGTCATTTCGGCTTCGAGATTAAGTTTTCGCGGTGGCAGGCACGTTCGTTCGTTGCAGAGAAGCACCTTGAACTTCACGGGGAATTTCTTTGCTCCGGGAGCGGCATTCGGCGAGATTACGACCGGCTGTTCCCAGACCGCCGTCTCGTAGTACTCGTGCCGCTTGAACCCTTTGTCATCGGTTTTCTCGACTCCATTGGCGGGTTCCTTGAGCTTGCCGACAACAATAAGATCTGCGGTGTTGGACAATGTCAGTTCATTGATCGGCGGATCTTCACCAGGAAAGGGCTGCACCGTCGGGTAGGTGTGGACGCCTTCGCTGAGTTCGACGCGGATGATGAGCTTGACGGTTTCACCGCGGCGAGCCTGGGCCGGTTCGAAGCGAGCTTCGATCTTCTTATGGGCGGTTGCAAACGAGAAATCCTGTCCGTTAACCGCCGGCAAGCACGCTGCCGTTACAAATGCCAGCGCGATCCAACACCGAATTCGCATGAAACAGAGCCTCAAATTGCCAGTCGGAATCGATTGCAAGACCGATCATTCCTGGACGATGATCTCGGCGACCACCGTCACCGTCTTCGGCGGCAAACAAGTGTCTTTCGAACATACCTGTACCTTGACCGGCACTTGAAGTTTGTGTTTGCCCGGCTTAGCGTCGGCCGCGACCTTGATTTTCGTTTCGAAGGTCACGATCCCTTCGAGCATCGAGATGTCGCCGTCTGCGTCCTTCTTGATGATCGCCTTCGGTTCCTTGAATTCGCCGGAAAAAGACAGTCCCGCGACCTTCGGCATCGTGATCTTGGTGACGAACGCAGATTGATTCGGATCGGGCTGCTTCGTCGGATAGGTGTGCCAGCCGTCCGCAATGTCAAGCGTGAGCTTCCAGGTGACGCTGTCGCCCGGCTTGACGGTTTTGGGCGCGATCGAGGCGTCCACGTTCTTGACGATTTCGTCGAATGACAGGTTCTGGGCCGGCGCTACTGCCGCCGCGAGCCACAACAAAACAACGCATGATCCAACGAAACGCATGAGCATATTCCTTTGAGACCTCCGCCATGGCTCTAACGAATGACGACGGGCGGCACACCTTTCAGTTCCAATGTGCTGACCGCCTTGGTTTTCAGATCCACAACACGAATGCGATGCGCGTTGGTGTCCGCCACATACAGTTTGCCGTTCGCCATGCTCATGCCGGCCGGTTCGTTGAAGAGGGGAGCCTTCTTGTCGCCGCCGAGGTACGTCTTGCACTCGCGCGTTTCCGGGTCAAGCAGTTTCAACTTGCTGTTGTAGGTGTCGGCGACGATGATTTTTCCCTCGTGGAAAAGAACGCCCAGGGCATGTTGCAGGCGGACATCATCGCCCGTGCCGTCTTCGTCGCCGAATTTGAATAGTCCCAGTCCGACCAACGTGCGCACGTCGCCGCGGCCATCGAGCGGCACGGAGCGAATCGCGCTAACCTCACTGTCCGCGACGTATAGCCGTTTGCCGTCGGTCGTCAACCCGCTGGGCTGAGCAAAACGGGCCATGCCGAGGCCGCCGTCGCGGATGTTTTCGGCTCCATCGCCTGCATAGGGATCGAGCCGCTGTTCCCTGAGATCGTAGGTCCAGATTTGATGATGCCCTGCCATCGCAATGAAGATCATTTTTCCGTCGGGCGACAGGAGTAAGTCCCAGGGGCTGTTCATGCCGATTTCGAGACCCGGCCCGCCGATGCCGCGGTTTTCTCGGTCCTGTTTGCCGGTCCCCGCGACCGTCTTCACTTGCCCGGCCTTCAGGTCGAGTGTCCGCAAGCAGTGATTCTTGCGGTCGGCGACGTAGAGGATATCGTCCTTGAGCACCATTCCTTGCGGGTCGTCGAACTGAGCCTTGTCGAATGCGCCATCCTTTCGGCCCGGCTCGCCGGTGCCTGCGATGGCGAGCTTGTTGCCGTCGAGATCGGTGACTACAACGCGATGGTGCGTGGAATCTGCGATGAATAGCCGCTTACCGGCTGCATCGGCAAGCACTTTGCCGGGAAAATACAACGACGTGTCCGGCCGGTCGCGAAACTTCGCGGTGTCAAATCGCAGCGGTTTCTCATTCAGCGTCTTCTTTTTGCGATGCTCTTCGATCTGTTTCGCCAGATACTTGTCAATGTCCTCGACGCGTCCTTCACCGGAAAGGGCGCCGTGAAAGTTTCCCTCAGGATCGATCACCGCCAAGGTAGGCCAGGAACTGACGCCGTATTTCTCCCAGATCTTCATCTCGGCGTCATTGACCACTGGATGGGTAATCTGGTAGCGCAATACGGCCTTGCGGATGCTTTCGGTATTCTTCTCGTTCTCGAATTTGGCGGAATGCACGCCGATGACGACGAGTTCCTTCTCGTACTTCTTTTCCAATTTGGCGAGGTCGGGCAGCGTGTGAATGCAGTTGATGCAGCACAATGTCCAGAAATCGAGAACGACGAACTTGCCCTTCAGGTCCTTGTGAATCGAAATCGGACCGGAAGAGTTGATCCAGCCGGCGCCGCCTTCGAGTTCCGGCGCTTTGGACAATTGCTCCTGCGCGTTCAGCCGGGAGCCGGTTCGTTCCATTCCACGTTGCAGTAGCAGGCCGACTCCAATGACGACCGGCAAACCGATGACGACCCACAACAACCTCGCCGTCGGTACGCGTCGCTGCGTTGAATTCATAGCCCTCGGCTCCTCACGCGATGATTCCGACACCACTTACCCATCTTACATTTATCGGCACTCGGCGCGAACACGACTTGCACGAACAATAGACGCAGGCAGCGCCGATTCCATTCGCCTATTTCATTTCACAAACGCGAACCTGCGTCGACAGCGTGTACTTCAAATTGTCGATCTCGTACTCCACTTCGCCGTAGAGCGCAACACAGCCCTTTTCCGGCAACTTGACGCGGCCGATTAGGAGCTTGCCCTGCTCACTGACTTCGACCGGCATTTCCTTCCAGACGCACTTGCGAAAATCGCGCGTCTCGCACGTCGCGACCCAAACTCGCCCGGTCTTCGGCGAATTCTCCGGTAGGATGCTCAAACTTGCATTGCCGTCCACATCCGCATGACGCCAGTTCATCTTCGGCCACGGCTTGTCCTGAATCATGTGTCGGGCGAACGCCGACAACGTGTTGACAGCCCTCGCAGGAATCAACTCCGACCGGCCGTTGTTGACTTCGCGCAAGCTATGCCCGGCATTCGGCACAATCAGCACCGACTTGTCGCCCTTGAGTTCGCTCCAATACAGATTCAACGCATCGACCGTCCAGTACGGGTCGTTGGCGCCGTTCACCATCAACTTGGGCATGGTCAATCGGTCGCGATAGAAATATGGATCGACGATTTCCCACAGCCGCTTCGCGGCACTCGACTCGGGGATCGGAACCAGCTTGCGTTCGGTGTAGTCGCGGATCATGTCGCTGTACTTGCCGAACGACGCCTTCTGATGCTCCATCTGCGGGACCATGTTGAGCGTATCGATCACCAGCGGGGCAATCGCTTTGACGCGCTTATCCGATGCGCCGGTCAGCCACGTCGTCCAACCGCGTTTCGAAGCGCCGGACACCACGAACGACTTCACCGGCTTCTTCCATTCCTCTTTGCTGAATGCCTGAATTGCATCCATCGAACGAACCACGCTCTTGGCCATCGGGAAGAGTAGCGGCCAGGATTCGTCCTTGCCCTCGCAATCAAGGAAGCGACAGAATGTCTCGGCAATCAGCGCGTCTTCCTTCTTGTTGCCGAACAGCGGCTGATTCGGAATGTCGTACAGGAACGCAATCGGCGAACCGATGCGCTTCGCCAGTTCCAGCGCCAGCGCCTGATTCGCGGCATTGGGACCGCCGCCGGTGTTGAAGAGGAACATCGTTTCCGTCGGGCTCGAATCTTTCGGCTGATAAACCTGCAGCCGATGTTCCCAGTTCATTCCCTGCCAGGTCTGCGACACCAGGTGCAAGTCGTAAATCGTTCCTTGCGGAGACTCCTTCTTTTCCTTCAGCTTCCATGCATAGGCGGCATCCGGTTTCTCGATGTACTCGATTAACCCGGCGCGACTCTTGGCAATCGGAATCGCGAAAACGGCAACAAGCACAATTCGAAGCAGAACAGAGCGCGACATGGAGCCTCCACAGAGAGAGAGGGAGCGGCACGCAAACGATCGTCACGTTAGGTTAGGTGATTCCGCACGAAATTCGACGGTCTCAACCGCCATTTCCGGCCAGCTTACGGTCAAGAGCCGCTTCCAGCCGTAGTCGCCGCCGATGTTGTATCCGGGCACATTCGCAAACATGTTTGAACGCTCTTTGTGAGTATGGCCGCTAAACACCATCCCGATGCGATCGGCATAGCGTTCGATCAGCTTCTCGACGGAACGATTGCCCGAAAACGCTCTCCACAGCAACTGATCCAGATGCGGCGGCACGGTCGACGGATAGTTCAACCCTTCGAACGCAGGATGGTGCGTCACCAGCAGCATGCGTTCCGCTTGCGCTGCCGCATCTGCAAGGTGCCGTTCAAGTTTCTCAACGACAGCCGCAGTGAAACTCGCGTCAGTGAACGGCCAGCGCACGAAGCGGGCGTCGTTATGCCGGCCGCGAAGAAACCGTTTCGTTCGCAGCCGTTGCTCCCAGTCGCTCGCGAACTCAGGCAGCCGGTCGATCGACCAGGAATAGTCGTACCAATTCATCGTACCGGCAACGGCAAGGCCCGCGCCAGGCAGCACCAACGGCCCCTGGTCGAGGTAATGAAAGCCGTGCCGTTCACACAATTGCGGCAAGTGTTGCGAATAGACCTGCCACGAATCGCCGCGCTCGTCATCCGAAGTGACCCAAATGTCGTGATTTCCAGGTACCAGGGCCCTCTGACAAGACAGCACATCAAACAAATTCAAGCACTTCTCAAAGTCGTCGCCGGCTCCGATGTCGCCAGCCAAAATCAGCAAGTCGGGTGACGTGTACAGCAGGTGGTCGATCAGCTTCCGCGTCGATTCATCGCCGGCAGGGTTGATGCCCCAGTGTAGATCAGCGGTGATCGCGATTTTCACTCGACCGCTCCTACGGAATGACGGACTTCCACACGTAGGCCTGCAACATAACAAGCAAACCCATCAACAGCGCTAATACGACACTATGCCAGAACACATAACGAAGAATCGCGCCTTCTTGCCCGTGTTGTTGGGTCGCGGCCGCGGAGACGACGATGCTTTGCGCATCAATCATCTTACCCATCACTCCGCCGGTGCTGTTGGAACTGGCAAGCAGCACCATGGCTTTGTCGGCAGTCAGCGGCAAAACGCCGGTGGCCACCAGACGCCGAGCCGTAATCGTCTGCAAGCTGCCGAAGAGGGCGTTCGAAGACGTATCCGATCCCGTCAGTGCGACGCCAAGCCAACCCAACAGCGCCGCGAACAGTGGATAGAGCCAGCCGGTTCGCGTAAACGCAAGTCCAAGCGTCGCGTCCATGCCGCTGTAACGCGTCGTGAACGCAATGCCCAACATGCACGCAATCGTGACCAGCGGCCAGCGCAAGCGAAACAGCGATTGCCTCAACACAGTCGCGAATCTGCGGATCGATATTCGCAACCAGAGCGCCGAGCCAATCGCGGCGACAAAAATCCCGGTCCCCGTCGCCGCCAGCCAGTTGAAGTCGAAGACAGCTTTCTCCGGCTCCGTCTTTTCGACGACCGGCTCCGTACGGGCAATTCTCTCGTGCAACATCGGGACGGATGCCTTAACGCTGACCCGGCCGAGAACACGTTTGACCGGCGGCAAGCCCCACAAGAATACACAAGCGGTCAGAAAAACCCACGGCATCCAAGCCGACGCGATCTGCCGGCCCGTGTGTTTCACAGATTCAGTCGGCGGCGGTTCATCGGGGAAGTGCCAGGCCTTCTTTGGTTTCCAAACACGCAAGAAAATCGCTGTGCAGACGAGGGAGACGACTCCGCCGATCACATCAACAAGGGCCGGTCCGTGGTAATTCGACACCAGGAATTGCACCACGGCAAAGCTGCCGCCGCAGACCAGAAGCGCCGGCCAGACTCCGACGACGCCGCGCCAACCGGCCATGACCCAGACCAACCAGACAGGAACGATCATCGAGAAGAACGGCAACTGCCGGCCCGCCATCGCGCTAAGGCGCAACTCCCACTCGGCCAGTTCGACGCCGGCCGGAACTGTGATCTTCGCCAAGGTGATGATCGGCGTACCCAATGCGCCAAATGCCACTGGCGCCGTATTGGCGATCAGCGCGAGTCCGGCTGCCTGCAACGGTCGAAAACCCGCTCCCACGAGCAGTGCGGATGAAATGGCGACCGGCGTGCCGAACCCAGCCGCTCCTTCGACGAACGCACCGAAGCAGAATGCGATGAGCAACGCTTGGAGGCGGCGATCATCGGACAGGGCCAGCACCGAGTGTTTGACGATCTCGAACTTGCCTGCCTCGACTGTCAGCGAATAGAGAAAGATCGCTGCGAACACGATCCAACCAATCGGGAACATGCCAAAGGCAGCGCCATTCGTCGTGGCGGCCAAAACAGTTCCCGTCCACGCAAACCATCCGCTGGCGTCGCTCGCCTCGACTGGAACGAAAACCGCAATGGCTGCGACGACGGCGCACAGCAGGCCAACGGCCGCTGCCACGACGGCTGACACGCGTCCGGTCGCCAGCAACCCCAGCAGCACGATGATCGGCAACGCTGCGACGAGAGGATTGAGCCAGACGCCGTTCGGGTCAATGGCATTGGGCGCAATCGGGGAATAATTTTGCGTCCAAATCATCAAGGCCTCTCCTCATTCACCTTGGATTCGGGGACGCGAACTTCCGGCTCTACTCCCAATAACTCGCTGTCGTGCCAAGATGCCGGCGACTCGATCGGCTCGAAATGAAGAGTCAATTCAATGCCTGGCAGCGATTGTTTCACCGCATTCTCAATGGCATCACTTAGATCATGGGCCTGTTGGACGCTCCATGACCCGGGCACCAGGAGATGAAAGTCGGCGAATTTCCGAGTGCCGCCGCGGCGCGTGCGAAGCGCATGATACGTCGTGCCGGCAGGCAGCTGCGCTTGAATCGCCGCCCGCAGTTTCGCGAGATCATCGTCGCTGAGAGCCGCATCCATGAGACCGTGAAAAGACCGCCGAACGAGGCTGACGCCGGTGAAGGCGATGTTGGCAGCGACCAGAATCGCGATTACCGGGTCGAGCCATAACCATTTCGTCCAGGCGACAAGCCCTAACGCAACGATGACGCCGACCGATGTCCACACATCGGTCATGAGATGGTGGCCGTCGGCTTCGAGGATGATGGAGCCATGTCGCTTTCCGACCCTCAGCAGCCACTGCGCCACGGCCAGATTGATCAGCGCCGCGACAAAGGAAATGAGCGTGCCGATGCCGATGGATTCGAGCGGCACCGGCTGAATCAGCCGCATGATCGCGGTGCGGATGATGCCAATTGCGGCAATAAGAATGAGGCCGCCCTCAAGGCCACTGGAGAAGAACTCGATCTTTTCATGCCCATACGTGTGACCGAGATCGGCAGGCCTGGACGCGTACCAAAGTGCAATGTAGGCCGTCAATGCCGCCAGCAAGTTGATGCCGGACTCAAGTGCGTCGGACAGCAGGCCGATCGAGTCGGTGAGCAACCACGACACGGCTTTCAAGGCCAGCGTCGAAATCGCCGCGACGATCGAGAAGATCACAGGTGCACGCAGGTGCTTCATGAACCCGCAATCTTAGCGGAACGGTAGTAACGTGCGAAGGGATTGGCAGCGGGGAATTGCGAGATCGAGGATGAAGATTGATCGGCGAGATCGGTCGCCGGCAATCTTCATCCTCTACATTCAAAAACAAATCGCTACGACACGGTCCTCGTGCCAAGGTAGACGTTGGCAAACGGGTTGACGTTGTCGATGAGCGTTTCGCCGAGGATGCCGGAGTAGGCGGTGTTGCCCGTCACACGAATCGACGAACCGGTGCCGACGCGCAATTGATCAACGCCGGTGCCCAGGGCGACGGTCAGCGTGGAATAGAAGAACGTGTTGGTGCCGCCGCCCACGCCGATTTCGACGACGTCGTTTGCTGCGCCGGTGTTGATGTTGACGGCGCCGATGAATCGTGACGTATCGATGAATACTCGATCTTCACCGGTGGTCGCCGTGATAGTCGTCGTGCCGTAGACGCTGCTGTTATCGATATCCACCACGTTGGCGCCGAACATCGACGTTGCGCCCATTGACAGGGTCAAGTTGCCGTAGATAGCCGAGCTGTTGATCGTCAGGTTGTCATTGCCCGCGCCTTTGTTTGATATGTACGATCCACCGACCGTGCTGTTGTTCAACGTGTCGAACGCATTGCCCGGTCCGCTGTTGATCGTCACGGTCCGGCCGACTCGGGAGTTGGTGATGTTCGTCCAATTTTGGCCGCCTGTGCCGGTGGCGGTAAACGTGCCGCCGATGACTGCGTTGTTGACGTTGTTCTGCGTCGTGCCGCCGCCAGCATTGCCGGAAGCGAAGACGACGTTGCCGCCGATCACGCAAGCACCAAGAATCTGATTAATCTGCTCCTGATTGCCGTTTGTCACCGTCAGGTTTTTGCTGATGTGCGTCGTGCCTTGAATGCGCGTGTCGTTGCCAATGGCGCCGGTCGTATTGGTCACCAATACGCTGCCGCCGATGTAGCTGGCGCCTTCGATGCGGGTGACATCATTTCCGGTTTGACTGGCAACCGTGACATTTCCCGTAGCTTTGACGGAGAGAATCGTCGTGTCGTTGCCTTGGCCATTGTTGATGTTGATGAATCCGCGGATGCCGCCGTTGTTCCCCAGTGGGTTGGTGATCGTCGTCGAGTCGTTGCCGACGTCCAATGCATTTTGAGTGATCGTGATGTTGCGGCAATCGATGAAGCCGCCGGCGATCAAAATGGTATCGTTGCCCTTGCCCATCGTAAGATACACGTCTCGTAGCGCGAATTCGTTGAGTTGCGTGTATTCAAAACGGTCGGGTCCATCGAAGAAATTGGCTCTGATGTCCAACGTGACGCCCGTCACATTCACGCTGCCTGCGGGCGCGCCGGCGCCAAGTCTGACCAAAGTGCCATTCTGTCCTTGAACGTCGAACGCACCGACGCCGAATGAAAGAAGGCGAACGTGATTGCCGGCAGCGTTGTTGTCGCCGGTGAGCGTGAGAGTGCCGCCGACCACGTTGGCGGTGACGACGCCGCCGGCGGGAGTTTCACGACTCTCCAACGATTCGAGATTCAATCGTGCGAAACGAGCGCGAGCCGAACGTACCGGAGCCTTACCAAAGAACTTGGACAGCATGACGGGGAACCTTTATGCAAGGGAAAAAGAACAATGCGGCAATCGTTGGGACAATGCCTAACGCAGGTTATGAACGGAAAAAATGGTTGTGTAGGCGTGATTAGAAAATTGATCCAAGAATCACAGAAAATTCATCGAGTCCTTCGCCAATTCAAGGACTGCATCGTTGCTCCGAAAACGAAATGATGGATGACGGGAGAATGAATGGGCAAACACACAATCCCGGCACTACCGGCGTGCGTTCATCTCGCTGAGACGGCGGTTGGCCTCTTGGATTTGTGCCGAATCGGTCTCGTACTCTCGGACCATGCGATACAATTCGATCGCTTTGCCATAATCTTTCAAATCGCGCTCGTAGATGCGCGCGGCTCGAATCCGGGCATCGTGCGGCGTTTTGGAATCCCACTGAAAACAGCGCTCGTAATAAGCTGCTGCGCGTTCATACTGCTTGAACGCCTTGCTTTCGTAGATGTCGCCAAGATGGTATGCCGCGTCGCTGATGCGATTGCTCTGCGGGTAGTTCGTCAGCATTTGTTGCAACAAGATTTCTGCACGCCGCATGTTGTCGCCGAAGTCGGAACCCACTCCGCGACCCTTGTAGGTCAACGCCTGTTGATACAGCTTGTTCGCATCCGGCTGGTTGTAAAGCGGCTGCAGCTTCGCACTCGGCACGTCGAGGTCTAATCGATATGCGTGCATGGGCAGGCGATGAAATGCAATGAGTTCTTCTTCAACCTGCTTCGCGCGAGCCCGGTCGTTCGTCTCGACATAATGCGCGTGAAGTTCTTTCAACGAACGTGCGTATGTGCGACGCGCTTCGATCACGCGTTCGACCAGTTCAAGATCGGCAGCGCTGCGAGTCGGGAAAGTCGAACCGCCAGGCCGATTCATTTCACCGGGACGCGGCGGCAACAGTTCGCCGGGACGCGGCGGCAGATCATCCTTGCGGCCGGGAGCTACAGGGTCCGGCGCAGGAATGTTGACTGGAGGAGGATTATTGCCGCCCCCGACCGGGGGCAGTGGCGGGGCTTGCGCGAACAGACCACCGGTTCCGGCCGCGACGAGCAACAAAGTGCAGACGTTGCGGCGGAACACGGTGACATTCTCCCTAAGTTGGCCCAGGGCCCGAGTATCGCGGCATTTCGGCGGAACTGCCCACCCCGGCTCCGCGACCGTCAAAGCGGCCGAATATCATGCGGCCAGCCGGCGTTTGCAACACGCTCGTGACGACAATCACGATTTCCTGGCCGATCTGTGCCCGGCCGCCTTCCACCACAACCATCGTGCCGTCGTCAAGGTAGCCGACGCCTTGACCCACTTGATCGCCCGGCTTCACGAGCTTGACCGGCAATGCCTCACCCGGCAGGGCCACGGTCTTCAGCGCGTTGGCCACCTCATTCAGGTTGATGACTTCGACGCCCTGAAGCTGCGCAATCTTGTTCAGGTTGAAGTCGTTCGTAACGACCCGAGCACCCACGACTTTTGCAAAGACCACTAACCGTTCATCTACACGCTGCACATCGCGCAGTTCGGTCAGATTCGCCTCATGTATCTGCAATTCGATCTTCGGGTTTGTTTGCATCCGCTTCAGGATGTCCAACCCGCGCCGTCCGCGATTTCGTTTGAGCTTGTCGGAGCTGTCTGCTATGCCTTGAAGCTCCTGCAGTACGAACCGGGGCACAATCATCCTGCTGTCGATAATTCGCGTATCACAAATGTCGGCAATTCGGCCGTCGATAATAACGCTCGTATCGAGCGCCAGCGGCCGATTGCCTTTAACCTGCTTCGAGAATTCCACGTAGGGAATAATGAAGCGAAATTCGTCCTTGGTTTGCAGCAACGTCGAAGTCACGACATAGCAGAAAATGAGGGTGATCAGCAACCGGAAGCCCTGCATAAACTGCGGAGTCTGGCCGGTCCATCCCTCAAGAAACGGTTGCAACGCGTAGGTAAACAGCGTGCCCAGAAGCAGCCCTAAGAGCAGACCAAAGTAAATCGCCGATATCGTGGTGATCTGCTTGTTGCGAATGAGCACATCGCTGGTCACCACGAGGGAGCCGATGGCAAGCACGCCGAGGAAGCCCAAGAGCCCCCAATAGAAACCATGATAGCGGTCGAGGTAGTTTTGAGCGAAAAGCGCAACCCCGATGATCAGCGCGCCGAATACGCCGCGCAGCACCCACATCAACATGTACGTATCTCCCGGTATGAACGCAGCCGCATGCCTGCCGCGACGCGGATAACATATGTGGTCGGTTCCCAGTGCCGTGCGGCGCATGCCGAAGAGGCGGGCACGATCAAGAACCGGACCTGCGGGATGATGTGATTATGTTACACATCAATCGATGGATGGAAAAGACGCAAGTATTCTTGCTGTGCAAATCGGTCGGTCATGCCGGCAAGGTAGTCGCCCACCATTCTCTCCGGCCGTTCGGCCGGCCTGCGGCGCGTGAAATGGTCCGGCAGCAATTCCGGGCGGTCGCAATACTCCCGAAACAGCGACGACAAAATCCGCCTCCCCTTGTTCTTCATACGCATGACGCGGTAATGGCGGTACACGCGTTGATGCAGGAACCTCTCGAGCTCTGCTTTTAGAGGCGCCAGAGCTGGGCTGCTCTCTGCAAAGAGCACTTTCGCATGGCGAACGTCTTCAACCGAACCAATCCGCTCCTGACGCAATCGACCCAAGGTGTGTGCGACCAAATCTCGAACCTGCCAATCAATCAATAGTCGGATCACTGCGGTTCGGAAGATATCCGGCGACATGCCGGGTTTCCAGACCTGCGTTGCGGCCTGCTTCCAAAATGGAATCGCGTCGAGTTCTTCGAAAGTGATCAGGCCCAGCCCCAGGGCGTCATCGACGTCATGCGTGTCGTACGTCAGGCTGTCGGCCGCATCCACCACTTGCGCCTCCAACAACGGCGAGCCCGCCGCCAAATACTCCGCACACTCCGGCAAGTCGCGCCGTTTCGCATGATGCACAAACGCCTCGCGAACCTCCCATGACAGATTCAAACCCACGAAACCGAAGTAACGCTCTTCCAAAACCTCCACGACTCGCAGCGCGTGCAAGTTGTGATCGAACCCACCGTGCTCGCGCAGACACTCGTTAAGCAAATCTTCGCCGGTATGTCCGAACGGCGGATGCCCCAAATCGTGCGACAGTGCAATCGCCTCGGTCAGGTCCTCGTTTAGCGCCAATCGCCGGGCAATCGTCCGGCTGATTTGGGCGACTTCGAGTGTATGCGTCAGCCGGGTCCGATGGTGGTCGTTGGTCTGTGCGACGATGACCTGCGTCTTGTGCATCAGCCGGCGAAACGCGGTCGAGTGAACGACCCGTTCACGATCTCGTTGGAAGAGCGTGCGAAACGGATGCGTCTCCTCGGCATGCCGACGCCCCCGGCTTTGCCGCGCGTGCATGGCATACGGCGCTAGCACCGAGTCTTCGCGGTCGAGCCAGTCCGGCGGTTCGAATGGAGCGGGCATCGAAATCACTTACTCCTTTTTCGATTCCGGCTTCTTGAGGAACGGATTCGGTTTCAATTCGACCTTCTTCACCGACTGCAGGTAGTCCAACACGGCTTCGGACCTTTTCCCGCCTACTTGGGCGTGAAAGTGCAGGCTGAAGCCGTGCGGCCCTTTGGCGTCGATCAGCTTCGGCTGCAACGTGAGGAACGACCTGACGGCATCGAGTTGCCCCATCATCGCGGCACAAAATAGGTCGATGCGCGCGCCTTGGCTCAGCAAATACTCAGCGATGTCGTGCCGGCCCATGTGGGACGCAGCGCCCAGCGCCATCTCCCAGTCGCCGCCGCCCCAATCGATCGATGCATTGAGCAGCGCCGGTTCTTTCTCCAATAGCTTCTTGGTCATGGCCGGATCGGAATGCGCATAGATGACATAGTCTTGCACGAGCGCCCGATTCACCTGCGGCTTCTTCCAGGAAGGCTTGAAGCCGGGAGCGGCATAATCGCGCTCGAATGGCGCTTCGACGGGGCCGGCGGCAGGCTTCGGTGCTTCTTCAGCGTGCGACATACTGGCTAATCCTCCAATGGCGAACCCAACGGACGCGGCATTGAAAGCGCGTCGTGAAATACTCTCGGACATTTTCGATTCTCCTTGGCATATGCGGTTATCCGCTTTGTGGCTTGGCATTGGTTGAATTTGCAAGTTTGGTCGTCAACAACTCCCATAACGCGTCCAGCGATTGCGAAATGACTTTGACATTTCCGACGGCCGGCATGAAGTTCACGTCGCCGACCCAACGCGGCACGATATGCCAGTGTAAGTGGCCGGGCAGCCCAGCGCCGGCAGCCTGCCCCAGATTCAGCCCGATGTTGAAGCCGTCGGGCTTAAGCAGGGACTGCAGGGTCCGCGTCATAAGTCGAACTGTCTCGATCACATCGGCAAGTTGTGTCGAATCGAGGTCGTCTAATCCTGATTGGTGCGATCTTGGAGCCACCAACAGGTGGCCGTTGTTGTACGGGAAGCGGTTTAACAGCACGACGGATTGGATCGTGCGCAACACGATGCCGCTGGCACGGTCATTCGACTCGGACAAACCGCGACAGATGAAACAGTCATCGCTTTTCGGCGGCGGCTTGACGACGTATTCGCCTCGCCACGGCGCCCAAAGTTGGTCCATGCAGAAATGATAGCAACTTCAACGAATTACTGCAGCAACTGCAGCATCTCGCGCTTGGGCACAAGCCGCCTGCCGCGAGTCGAATCGTCGATTCGTAGAGCCTTCAGGAAACGGCGGCGCAGTTCGGATTGCAGGTCTTCAATCGCACTGGTGGAAGTGCTCGAAAGGCGAATACATCCGCCGGCTCGGCGATCGTGCCCGCCGGCCTGGCCTAACTTGCCGACAACGTCCAGCAACATCTCGCCGGCCTCGGCTTGCGGCACCGTCGTTCGCACCGACAGCACCATCTTGTCGTCGACGACGCCGCCGACCATTGCCCATTCGACCTGATCGAACCGCATCAGAAAATCGCAGACCTCGGCGGCATGTTCCGGCTTCTGCAAGTCATTGACCCAACTAATCAGCAGTCGATCGTAAATGAACGTGCTTTGCAAGGCCTGCAGGATGCACTCGTAGTAGCTCTCGGGCAATCTCGCATTGCGAATCACGGCAAGGAGGTCTTTGTCCGCCAATGGAAACAGGTATTGCAGCGCGCTGTCGTCATACGGGCTGGCTTCGCGCGGAAAGCCGGCGATCTCCGTCTCAATGCCGTAATAGAGCGCCGTCGCCACTCGTTTTGGGATTTCGACTTCCTGCTCGAACAGGTAGCGAGTCACCAACGTACACGTGGAGCCAAGTTTTCGTCGGATGTCGGTGAACGGCACGTTGTCGACGTTGCCGCTGGTCAAATGGTGATCGATCACGGCATACAGAGGCGCCTTAGCCGGAAAATGGTGACGGCCCGTATCCGGCTGGCTGTCGACCATGACAACCGCTTCGCCGGGCGACCAAGTGATTCGATCCACGGGCGTCAAATTAAGTCGCAGCGCCTCAACGAGCGCCCGGTTTTCTGCCCGGTTGATGAGACCGTCACGGGTGAGCCGCGTTGGCTTGTCGAGACAAGTTTCCACCAAATGCGCAAGTCCGACCATCGATCCCAAGCTGTCAGGATCGGGATGAACGTGCGATACGAAGGTGACCCGTCTGCAGGACTCGAGTCCGCGGAGAAACCGTTCTGACTTGCGGGCCGTCCCTGTCAGCAAACACCCCGCGACTTCGGACTCGGCGCTGATGCGCGCCATAGATGCTTTTCCTCAGCGGTTGGCTGGAGGTCAGGCACACTACCGGACCGCCGCCGGCACGACTTTCGTCATGTTCCCCGGTTTGGCATGTTCTTTCTACCTTACGAAACAATCGTTGCCAAGCACCGCCATAATGAACTTATGTTCATATTTTGTCGAGTGTGAGTTAACGGATTCGCTATAATAGGCGATTCATGCGATACTTCCTACGAAACGCCGGTCCGATTTTTTTCCAAGAGCTGTCGCCGATTCTTTCGGAAAACGTCGGGAATGCAATCTCGCGCCAATCCGCCGATTTTCAGACGATTCTGAGCGAATTCTGGATGCCACTGAGACCGAATTGGTTTCGCAAGTTACTAAACACAAAATATTTACGACAAACTGCCTGCAAGAGATCGCCGAGTTTTTGCCAGAGGTCGCCGTTCCCGCCGTGGCGAAAATTGAGACGCGCGTCAAGGTATCGTTCAAACTGCATGGTCAAACTGGCGGCATCGATCGCACCTCGAACTCGCTGGTTCAGAACGCCGTGCTTAGTCGCCGGGGCATGAAGTTCAGTGGCTCGGCTTATTGACTTGTCAATGCGAGGCAAAGCACTGCCAACGACGATCTTGAAAATGCTGATTGATTGACGTCAATCGACCCTACTGCGTGGTGAATCCGCCATTGGCCGCCGGGAATGATCGAATACGATGAACTTTCGTTTGCCATGGAGTGGTTTCCCGAATTGGTTGGGCTTTACCAGAACGCAGCCGGCGATGGCGACGTCGTGGTTTGCGATGAAGAGCCATAGCCCCATACGCCGACACAGGAGCCGCTCATGGACCGACCTCGAAAAACGACGAACGACGTGCGGCCCTCAGACGGAGTCGATCAGGTCCGAATCCAAAAGGCGGTTCGCGAAATCCTGCTGGCAGTCGGAGAGGATCCCGATCGCGAAGGCTTGCGCGAAACGCCGGCCCGAGTGGCTCGAATGTATGCCGAGCTGTTTTGCGGGCTGCACTCCGACGCTCGTATTCACTTGCGCAAAACTTTTGGCCAGAAATACGAAGAAATGGTGTTAGTCAAAGACATCGAATTCTCCTCCATGTGTGAACATCATCTTCTGCCGTTCACGGGCCGAGCGCACGTCGCTTACCTGCCGAACGGGCGTGTCGCGGGTCTGAGCAAGATCGCGCGCGTTGTCGAGACCCTGGCCCGCCGGCCGCAAGTCCAAGAACAGATGACCGAACAGCTTGCCGACTTGTTCATGACCGAACTCAATGCCCGAGGCGTCGGCGTGGTGCTCGAAGCGTCGCACTCGTGCATGACGATTCGCGGCGTCCGGAAACCCGGCAGCATCACGACGACGAGCGCCATGCGCGGCGGATTCCGCGATAATTCCGCCTCTCGAAACGAATTACTTGCGCTGATCTATGGGTCGAAGCACGGTTAGCCCCAACCACGGTCGATTCGGGCAGGAGAATTCATGACGGCAATGGCAGAACACAGTCTCAAGGAGGCGGCCGCGACGGTCAAAGTACTGCGGCAGAAGGTGCAGTCGGAAGTGAGCCGCGTCGTCGTCGGCATGGAAGGCGTCGTGGAGCAGATGCTCATCGCGCTCCTTGCCAACGGCCACGTGCTGTTGGAAGGCGTGCCCGGCGTCGCCAAAACGACGCTTTCGAAGGCGTTTGCCCGCATCCTCGGTTGCCAGTATCAGCGCGTGCAGTTCACCCCTGACTTGCTGCCTTCGGACGTCACCGGCACCTACATCTACGACCGCAAAGCCAACGAGTTTGTGCTTCGCAAAGGGCCGATCTTCTGCCAGGTGCTCTTGGCCGATGAAATCAATCGCGCCCCGGCAAAGACCCAGTCCGCTCTGCTGGAAGCAATGCAAGAGGTTCAGGTGACGATCGAAGGCACTACCCTGCCGTTGCCGCCGCCGTTTTTAGTGCTCGCCACGCAGAACCCGATCGAACAAGAGGGCGTGTATCGGCTACCGGAAGCACAATTGGACCGATTCCTGCTACGCATCGAGATGCAATACCCGGGCCACGACTTTGAAGTGGCGATGCTGAAACTGCACAGCAAGCCGATGGAAGAACCCGCGGTTCTCTTCACCGCGGAGCAGATTCTGCAGCTTCAGTCGCAGGTTCCGCTCGTCTTCGGCAGCGATGAGTTGCTGCATTACATCGTCAGCCTGGCGGAGACAAGCCGCGAACACCCCGACCTGGCGCTCGGCGCCAGTCCCCGCGCCGCATTATGCTTGTTGCGCTGCGCACGCGCGCGTGCATTGCTCGACGGCAGGCACTACTTCACACACGAGGATGTGCAGGCACTTGCGCCCGGCGTGCTGTGCCATCGCTTGATTCTTCGGCCGGAGGCCGAGGTCGAAGGCAAGCAAATCAAAGACGTCGTTCAGGATTTGGTGAGTTCGGTTCCTGTGATGGAAGGCACGTGAGGCGTCCGCTCAGCACATGCTTACGGCTCGCGGCTGGTGGCTGTTGGTCAGCGCCCTGTTCTTGACTGGGGTCGGCGTCGCCATTTCCATTCGCCATGGCGGGCTGCTCGCCATTGCCGGTTTCTCGCTTCTCACCTGGTTGATGATCGAGGCAGTGCAGTTTCACGTGCGTCTGCGTTGGACTTCAAAACAACTGAACTTGTCACGGCAGATTCGCGACGAACACTCCGCGGTAAATACGCTGTGGACGCATCGCTCATTCGAAGTCGAAGTCCGAGTCCAAAGCAGCAGCCGGCTGCCGTCACCGTACGTAATCGCGGAAGACCGCCTGCCGTTCGGAGTGGAACTTCAAGGCGAAGCAAGTCCTGCGGGTACGACCATCACGCGATATCAACCGGCGACGATTCGGTATCGCATCCGCTGCCACTCGCCTGGCACGATCCGATTCGAGGGCGTGCGCTTGCGATTCGCCGATCTGCAAGGGTTCTTCTTCCATGAGACGTTCATCCGGCAGCCGTTGGAATTTCCTGTTTTACCGTCGCTGAAATCAGTTGATTCGCATCAGCGCACCAAGAAACGGCACAATATGCTCCTGCCGCCGGGCATCCATCATCTGCGGCGAGCAGGCAGCGGATCGGAGCTTCTCGACCTGCGTGATTACCGGCCTGGCGATCCACCGAAAATGATCGCGTGGAAAGCCTCGGCACGCAAGGACAAGCTCATCACCAAGGAGTTTGAGAGCGAAGTGCCCGTTCGGTGCACGCTGTTCGTCGATTGTTCACAGGCGATGCGCCTTGGACCGCCTGGCCGAAACTCTTTGTCTCGAGTCATCGAAATCGCAGCAACCGCGACGCAAGCAGCGCTCAGCAATCGCGATCAAGTCGGGCTCGTTCTATTCGACGAAGCCGAACGTTCCTACTTGGCCCCGAAACGCGGCCAGCGCCACCTTATGGACGTGTTACGCCGCCTCGGGTCGGTCGCCAAACTGCCGCCGACGGCCCCGACCGGCGACATGCGGCCATTGCTCGAAATCGCGCATGCGTTTGCACACGAGGTTTATCCGGACCTGCTGCAAAAGGACATCAACCATTTGCCGTGGTGGGTTCCCATTCTGTACCCGCGACCGGAATGGCTGCGAAAGCTGACGCTGACCGATGCAGTGATGCCGTGGTGGCGGCGATTCTCGCCGTCGGAATGGCGTGAAATGGATCTGCGAAAGCGGCTCTCGGTCGTTCTCGCCTGGCAACAGGGAATTGCGCCAGGCGGTCTGGCGCAGTTGCTCGAAGACGACGCCCTGTTCATGGAATCATTGCAACGGTTTTTGACTGACCACCGCATTCCTTTTCCTGTGCCCCTGTACGACTGGCGCGGCAATTACGTCTTTGCCGACCCTCTCAAGATCGACCAACTCAGCGAAGCGCTGGTAGCAACCGTGCGCCGTGCGCGCGACAACGAGCTATTCGTCATATTCGCCGACTTATTCGAGCACGGCCCGCACCTGGAACCCTTGCGAAATGCCGTAAAAGTCGCACTGGGCCGGCATCATCGGGTTCTGCTCGTAGCGCCTTGGAATCCTGATTTTCCTCCGCCGGGCGAGGCCCAAGCTCGTCCCAAACGCGACGATGACGTCATCGGTCTGTTGAGGCAAGCGACCATCGAGCGATATCATCGAGCGTTTGAGTTCGTCCGCAAAGAATTCGGGCGGCTCGGTGTTCAGGTGGTATGCGCTCAATCCAGCGAGCCGACCGAATTGATCCTGGAACGCATGGAACAACTGCGGTTGGGAGGGATTCGCCGATGAAACCTTCGCAAGCAGCCGAGCCTGACGCAACACCGGACCTGCCATCGATCGTTCGATATTACGTATTCATCGGTGCGATGAGTTTGTTTGTGTTATGGTTTGCATTGCTCGAGCGCGGCTTCGATCTATTCAGCTTGGTTCCAGTTGGGCTAGGCGCGCTAGGGATGGCGCCGGCGCTAATTCCAAAGTCCTGGCGGTCGATGCGCGTCCTGCGAGGGGCGCCGACGACATTGCTCGCGATTGGCGTGATCTTTACGATCGTGATCTTGGAGATTCTCTTTAGTCCCGGCCGTGTCTCGCGCAGCGACTTCTTTCGCATGACCGATCTGCTGTTGGTCACTGGACTAATTGGGTACTTCGTCTGTCAGTTTCGCGTGGTCACTTTGACGGGCAACCTCGTGCCGATCGACGATCGACCGCGGGCCGATCGGCTCGGCGGCGACGAGCCCGAATCTCGAAACGGTGTTACGGCGAAACCCAGGGAGTTGTTGCATCTCGCTTGGCTGGCGCCTGTTTGCATGATTGCCGGCCAGTTGCTTTGGCAGTGGGTGTTGCAAAGCGAAAAGTGGGACGCCGAGGCAGGCATCGTTCGGCTGGGCATCTCGACCGAATGGTGGCGGCTCTACGTTTTGATCTGGATACTTGCAGTTACGGGGCTCTTGCTGACCGGGGCAATAGCCTTGTTGCGATGGCACCGGCTAACCCGGGCCGAGGCAGAGGTCTTGGCTCAGGAAACTCTCTGGAACGAAACCCGCAGCGAACAGCGGCGCATCCACCGTTGGCTGGCGTGGATGCATCGCAAACATGCTCGAAAGAAGGGAATACTGCCATGAAATTCGGAGCAATCCTGCGCGAAGTCGCCGGCTGGATTCTGATTGCCGTCGGGCTTTGGGCCTTTCGCGAAAGCTGGCTCATGCTTCGTGACCGGCAGATATTCGAGGCGCCAACGATGACGGTGATCGGTTTCCTCGTGTTCCGAGGAGGCATTCACTTGCTCAAGGTCTCCGTCGCCGCACGCATTACCGCACAAGCAAGCAGGCAGATTGAAGAAGCGGCGAGGAAACCGAGGCTGCCGTTGCCGAAACCACTGCTGCCTCGAAAATAGCGCTTTGCTTCGCGGAGGTCGAAACCGTGCTCTTGTTGGTCGGCCTGGCCTGCCTCTTTCCGGTCACACTTTACTGCCTATTCCTGGCGATGGTGCATCAGCGCCGGACGCCGACGATGATCTCGGGTGTTTGGGATTTTGTCGGCATCATGCTGGCGCTCTCGGGCTTCCTGCTCATTGGAACCACCGTCTTTCTCATGTCGCTCAATCCCGGCGCTCGATCGTTCTTTCTTGATGGCGGACCGATTACTGACTTGATGCGCGCTTATGCTCGCAGCAACCGCTACATGTTTCTGCTTTGGGCGCTGTTCTTTCTAACGCTTGGCAGCAGCTTTGCATTTGTCTTGTGGCAACGTCGGGCGTTCACAGTTCTCTATCACGTAACGCCGAACGAGTTGGAACAATTGCTCAGCAACGTGCTCTTTCGCCTTCGCCTTTCTGCGACGAATCGCGGCCCACGCTGGTTCATCGGCTACGACCAGCCGGCAATGGCGCCTGCAATTCCCGAGGATTCGGAAAAAGAACTCCTTGTCGAGTTCGATCAGGTGCGAAAAGCGATCATCGATGTTGAAGGTTCTTCCACTTTGCGCTATGTAACCATGAATTGGCGATTTGTAACTGCGGCAATGCGGCGTGAAATTGAGTACGAACTGGCGCGCGACCTGGCAAACTTTGCCGCTTCCGAAGGATCGGTAGCTTCTTGGTTGATGACCGCGACTACCAGCGCGTTCGTACTGATGGTCTTCATGCTTGTAACTTTCCTCATTTTGTCGTTTCGATGATGTATTTTTGGCTGCTGCCGGTCACGTTCGGCGTCCTTGGCAAGAAGTCCGCCGTCGCAGGCAGTTTGAATCCAATTTCACCTCCGCCCTGCCGCACCCATCGAATTCATGGAGTAAAGTTGAGAGGCACGGTGTATATCCCGAGATACTCAACCGAATGGACTCGAAAGGAGTCGCAATGGAAATCTTTATTCGCGGCGCGGCAGCCTTGGGCATCGCCTTGGCCGTGGCGGCAATTACTTGGGCTCAACCGCCTCAACCGGCGGCGCCGCCGGCAGCGGTTCAGCCGCACTACGTCCAAGGGCACGCAGCGGCCCAGGACAACGGCACCGGTTGGTCCCCATTCATGGAAAGCTACTTCCAACGCCGTGACGCCCGCGGCAACTGCGGCTGCCTCGGCAAGACCAATCGCGGCGTGCAGTTCAACATTCAGCGCCTGCACTCGAAAAAAGAGGGCTTTGGCGGTGGTCCGCAGACCCAGCCCGGCACGCTGGTGTTCCCACAGCACCCGTTTGCCCGCAGCCCACGCGATTTCTTTATGATCGACTAATTGCCTAAGATCCGAATCCAAGCGACAGGGCCGGTCAAGACTCACGGGAGTTCTGACCGGCCCTGTTAACTTATTTGGACTTTCTGACCTACTTCATGAACTGTTGGAAGATAAAGAACGACACGAGCGCCACCAACGCGCCAATTGAGATCAGTCCGATCGGTCCAAAGACCGGCTTCGAGCGAGATGCATCGGCCATGTCCGTTGGTGTGATTGGATTCTGCATTGGGTTCATCAGGGGCGACTCAGGCGCTTGCGGCGCCAATTGTGCAGGTGCATTTTTGCCTCGAAGCGATTGACGCGTGGGCAACAGAGTCGCTGGAGGCATTATCGGAGGGGCTGCTGGAAGGCTTGGCGTCGTTCCGTGAAAACTCCAGCGAGGCAACGGCGCCAACGGCCGTTCCGCTGGTATTGGAGTTGGTGGAATGCCTTGTAACTTGGACTGGCTCACCGGTAATCCCGGAATCCGCGATACCGGCTTCAAGCCCGGTATGTTGGATTTGCGATTCAGTTGACCCGGCCTCGGCTTGTCCAACACCGCCTGCGCCGCCATCTTGTCGAACGAAGCACTTGGCAGCCTATTGCCGATTGGCGACAGTGCCTCGACAATCGCTTCGAACCCTTCGAACCTGTCTTCCGGTTTCTTCTGAAGCAATTGCTCGACCACGGCGATCAGTTCCGCTGGGGCGTCCGGCGCCAACTCCGCTATCGGCGTCGGTTTTTTGAACTGATGTGCCATCATCTTCTCGACCGCATTGCCGTCGGGGAACGGATATCGGCCTGCGAGGCAGAAATAGAGGATGCAGCCAAGGCTGTATTGATCGCCAGCATGCGTGCGGTTCGTCGGCTCCATAATGCTTTCAGGGCTGGCGCAATCCAACCCGCTCGTCAACGTGTTCGCCGTCGACATCGTGTCGACCAGTGACTCGCCTTCGTTTTCCGCCAACAAAGAACCAATCCCAAAGTCCAAGATGCGCATTTGCGGTCCGGAACTGACCAGCACGTTGGATGGCTTCAACAGCCCATGGAAAATGCCGTTCTGCTGAGCAGCTGCCATTCCTGATGCGATCTGCATTCCGATCTGGGCCACGGCGCCGGCATCGAGTTTTCGCCGTTGATTGACGAACGCGTCCAATCGTTCACCCTCGGCAAACTCCCACACCAGGTAGTGTAGCCCTCCGGCGGTGCCGACATCGACGAATGGCACCACCGCAGGATGCGTGAATTGCCCGAAGGTACGCACCTGACGCCGTGCCAATCGCACATTCCAGATGCTCCGTCGCGGAAGGACTTTCAGCGCATAATGTTTGTTGTCGTTCTTTGACAGCGCCCGATGCACCGTTCCCATGCTGCCGGCGCCGATGGCGTCGAGAAGCACAAATGGCCCAAGGACCAGGCCAGTGCCTTGCCCCTTTTTGATCCGTTCGAGCTGAAACTGCGTCAGAACGCCGTTGCTGATGAAGAAACTGGCCAAAGACTCTGGATCTCGTTGCGGATATCGCCGCACAAACTCTTCCAGCAGCTGATCGAGTTGGCCGCGTTCGAGCAGGTTGCTGCGACGAAGTTCATAAACGAACGGCTCGCATGCGCCGAGTTCCATGATTGCCATCGTGGGAACATCCTTCCAGTGAATTCCAGGGAACTGCCGAGATCCAATGGATCCACGGCGGCCAATGCACTCGCCGGCGCGAGTCAATCGCCAGTAGTAATGACGGGAAAACGGGGATTGGGGGACAATCCGTTATGACAAAGGTAAGTCCGATTTCGCCGTAGTCAAATCAACTGGTCACATTGGCCGACAGATGTTCATCTACGAACCTGAATATTGGCAAGTGTCCGTGCTCCGTACTCTCCTGTATGTTGACGTAATCGCTGAATTATCTGGCTTTACACGGACGCAACGATGTCGCTCGAACCATACTCAGCCTGCCCATGCGGCAGCGGCAAAAAATTCAAGTGGTGCTGCCAACCGATTCATGAACAGATCGACAAAGCATATCAGCAACACAACGATGGCCAGCACGAAACCGCACTGCGGACCATCGATGAAGCGGTTCGCTTGCACTCGGACAAAGCAGAGGCTTGGGGCCGAAAGGCGCACCTGCTGCACCTTAACGGCAAGAACGATGAGGCTGAAAAGGCGCTCGAAGAAGCCTTCCGCCTCGACAAGAACTATGCGTTCGGCTACCTGCTCCAGGGCATGTTCCGTGCGTCGGAAGGCGAGTCCATCGGAGCGTTGATGTTGTTCCGAAAGGCGGCCGAACTCTATTCAGCGGAAGCTGAAGACCAACGAGCGTTCTTGTACGACAACATCAGCAACATCGAATTGCAGCGAGGCAATGCGGTGGCCGCGCGTTACGCCATGAGCCAAGCGCGAAACTACCACGCCAACGACCCGGAATTCAGCGAAGCATGGGACGAGAGTTTCGGCGCCAAGAGCCGACTGCCCGAGGCTGTCCGCAAAGATTACCGTTTGATGGGCGACGAGGCGAATCGACCCCCGGTCTGGAAACAGGCCGTCATCGCAGGCCGATTCGGCAGGCTGGCCGAGGCGGAAAAAGCGTTTGTCGGACTTACGACGGGAATCAAGGTCGATCCTGCCGCATGGTTCAACATCGGGTTGATTCGAGCCTGGCAGGGAAACAATCGCGGCGCCATCGATGCATTGAATGAATACGTGCAGCGGGAACGCGACGAAGCCAAAGCTGTCGATGCCTGGGCGCTTTCGGAAGCATTGCGCCTCGGCGACAGTATGAAAGACCTTAGCGATTACGTGCAACACACAGTCAGCTTTCGCTTCAGCGACGGCAACGCTGTCTCAGCAATACTGGAGGATTGGCAAAGGTCCGGCAGACTGATCGGCGTTCGCGTCGACGAGGAGCGAGGCCTGCTCACCGGTCTGGTCCTGGAAGAGGTTTCACAGCTGATAGGCGCGGCAGCGGCGCCGGCCGCCCCCTTGGGCAGCCATCTGGCCGTGTTCAGCGGCGTCGTCAGCATTTGGCATGTCAACACGGAATCCCTCGCCAAGATCGCCAACGAAGTCGAACAACAACTTGGCGCCCGCGTCGTTGAAAAGCGCGCAAGTGAAAACACCCCCAACATCGGCGATCTCACGATCGAAGCGATGCTCTTTCCCACGTATGGCCAATCGCCTCAAGATTTGGTGGAACGCATTTCAGCCCGTGCGGCTCATTACTTCGAGGAAACCTGGGCGAATCGACCGCTCAAATCACTCGAAAACAACACACCAACGACGGCCGCGAAGAACCCTCTGTTTCGTCGCAAGGTGCTCGGAGCGATTCGTTTTCTCGAACAGTGTTTCCTCGGCAACGCTCCACGCAGAAAGACCGGCGACGCTTCTGAGGCAATGCAAGTCTACGATTTTGACCGGCTGCGCAAACAACTCGGACTGGATCAACCTGCCGGCGCGTTGCCCGCGCCAACACTCGATCTTTCCGGGCTCAGTGCGAAGGATTTGTCGAGCCTCGACATTGCCGACCTGTCGTTCGGCGAGACAGAGCAGGCGTTTCGCGCCGCGGTGAAACTCGAAGCGCGCGAGCAGGCGCTTAGATTTGTCCAATCGTTGATTTCACGCCCGACGGAACCGGAAAAGGAAGACTTGTTTCCTTTCTTCAAGTACTTGATCGACCAGGCGCAGACTCAAGCGAACTGGGACAACGCGCTGCAGTACACGATCCAAGGTGAACAGTTGGATGCCGAACGCAATCAAGGCCGTCGGCGCAATGACTATGAACTGCGGCGCGGACAGTTGCTCGCCAAACGCGGAGACGCGGCCAAGGCGGCAGAGGCATTTGACGCTCTCATCAATCGCGCTCCCAACGAGTTGAAACTCCGCGGCAGCGCAGCCGAGGCGATGCTGAGCCTTCGCCAAGGCGCTCATGCACGTCGTTTTGCCGACGCCGGCCTGGACGAAGCCAAGCGGGCCGGCAACCGCGACATGGAAGCGTACTTTCAGGAACTTGTCGCAGCCGCCAAGAAGCAAGGCGGCTAACAACCGCACGCGGTTCGCACGGCGCGTCGCAGCCGTCGAACCGCCTCGACGATGCGGTCGGGCCGCTCAACGCCGAAACTCAGGCGGATTTCGTTGTAGCGCATTTTGCCGTTCGCATCCGGCACGTGACAGAACTCACCGGGAACGTACAGCATGCCCTCGCGCATCGCCGCTTCGAGCAAGCCGCCGCCTGGGCCGGTTGAAACATTTTCCGGAAACGTCATCCACAAGAACATTCCGCCGGCAGGCCGTGTCCACTGGACTTCGCGCAAATCCGAGAACTCGGCGTCCAGCGCGGTCAACATGGCGGCACACTTTGAGCGGTAGATCTCGCGCAGCGAACGTACGTGAGCCGCATAACCACCGCCCGCGACAAATCCTTCGATGACATGTTGATCGAAATTCGATGAACCAAAGTCGTGCACGCCCTTCAATTCCAATATCGGGCGAGTCAGATCGGCCGGCAGGATGGCGTAGCCGGTTTTCATTCCCGGTGCACACGGCTTGGAGAACGTCCCGGCATAGATCACATGTTGATTGCCGTGATCATGGCTCTTGATGCTCGGTAAGTCGACGCCGGAGAACCCAAGTTCCCGATACGCCGCGTCTTCCAGCACGACGATTCGAGAAATGTCCGAGTGCCGCTGAATCAGCCGCAGTAACTCCGACCGCCGCTCAGCGGAAAGCGTGCGGCCGCTCGGGTTTTGATAATAGTCGCACGTGTACAAGAGCTTGACGCGGCCGATCAATTCTCGCCGAGCCAGTTCATCCAGGTGCGCCGACAATGCGTCCATCCGCATTCCGTCGTCATCCATCGGGATCGTGTGCACTAGAGCGCCGTGACTGGTCAGTACTCCGTGATTGACGAAATAGGACGGCGCTTCCGTCAACACGATGTCGCCGGGATCGAGGAGAATCTCGCTCAAGAGGTACAGAAACTGCTGCGAGCCGGTGGTCACGACGACGTTTTCGCTGGACCAGTGCAATTCGTTCGGGCTCGATCGATCGAGTGCGGCAACATGTTGAACGATCCATTCCCGCAACGGCGTCAACCCGCGAGTGGTCCCGTATTGCAACGCTGCCTTGCCGTTCTTTCCAGACTTCAATTCTTGCACGACCGCCGCAATACTCTCGATCGGCAACGAGTCCTGATCGACGAGTCCGGCCGCCAGGCTGATGAGATTCGGATTTTCAAGTGCCGCCTGAATCAGCCAGGTGATCGGCGGCTCTTCAGTTCTTCGAGACTTCTGTGAAAGTGCCAAAGGCGCAACTGCCATCGCGATCCTCGCTTTCGACCAGGTCCGTCCTTATGCCCGAGCTTTGCACTGCACCGCCGCCAGTTCGGTTGCCGCTGCACGGGCGGCGTTCTCGATCGCGGCTTCCCATGCGGGATCATCGCGCCGAAACGGAAATGTCACGCCGCGAGACGAATTGACAATGGCGCCAAGTCCGTCGGCTCGAAAGGCGCCGGCCACGTCGGCTGCCGACGCACCTTGAGCGCCATACCCGGGAACGAGAAACCATACCTCTGGAAACATCGCTCGGAGTTTCTGCAATTCAGCAGGATGCGTCGCTCCGACGACTGCGCCAACGTCGCCGAAGCCGCATTGACCGATATTCTCGCGAGCCCAACTTGCTACTGCGGCGCCGACCTTCTCGTGCAGCGGGACGCCGCCACAATTCAAGTCCTGAAACATCGCAGCGCCGGGGTTGCTCGTTCGCACCAAGACGAAAAGACCCCGGCCGTGCTTGCGCCCAGCCTGAATGAACGGCTCGACCGCATCGCGACCGAGATACGGATTGACCGTGAGCGAGTCCACGTTCCAAATCGGAAAAACCGTTTCGCCGAGCGGCATACCGCCGAATGCTGCGTCGGCGTATGCGGCCGCCGTCGACGCGATATCGCCTCGTTTCGAATCCAGTATGGTCACGAGGCCAAGGCGAGCCGCCTTGCGCAGGACGTTCTGCAATGCAACAAGTCCAGCCGGGCCGCACAGTTCGAAAAAAGCTGATTGCGGTTTCACGACCGGCGCGATCGGCGCGACTATATCCAGAATCCGCGAACAGAATTCTTCGAATGCGCTTGCTGCACCCGCCGGCGGCGGGCCATAACGCGATTGCAACGAGGCCGGCAACGATTCCCATCGCGGGTCCAGGCCGACGCAAAGAGGGTTGCCTTTCTGCCGAACTGCATCTGCGAGCCGATCCGCAAAATGAACCATATGCAAAGCCTATTTCCTGATCGACAACGGAATGACAGGACTGGAGTAACTGATTTTCACGACGAAGTTAATCGAAACGTGTGCGAGCACGCTGACGGGGACGTTTTCGATGGGCGCCGCAGTCGCGTCGGCCTTCAAAACGATATGTCCCTTACTGGTCGTACCGATGAGAGTCTTGCTCTTGCCTTCGACAATAGTGACCCCGGGCGGTAGCGGGTTGCCGTACACACTGCCCAAATGGCGCAGCAAAATGTCAAGTGACACGCTCTTGTCATAGTCTTTGCGCCGTTCGATAGTCACGTCGAGTCGCACTTCTTCGCCGGGCTTCAGGCTGATTTCTTTCGGCGTAACATCGACTCGCAGAATGTCCGACGGTTCCGTCACCGCCACGGCCGGCATATCGGCTTCGAATCGGCCGCGACCGCCGCCAGGCATGTAAATCTCTTCGCTGACAACCGACGATTGCAGGACGGTACGTTCCGGCCCGTCGCTGGACTTGATCGACGCCTTCCCGACTACTCGCACCATCGATGCTCCGACCTTGGCACTCAGATCGGCCGTGAGCACGACTAGCCCCTGCGTCATCGTTGCCGGAATCGTCAGCCGGCTCGCGGCTACCCCGGGCGGTAGGCCTTCAATCGCGACTTCGACCGGGCCGGCAAAACCGTTGGATCGCGTCACGATCACGTACCAAGGCATGCTCGAACCCGGCCCAATCATCGCCTTGCCGGGATCAACTCGAAGGCTGAACTCAGGAACGGCCCAATCGAATTCGATGCAGTAGACGAATGAGTCGCCGCCTTTTGAATTGAGATCGCGCAAGCGCACGACATAGTCGTCGTCGGTCGGCGGCGTGAAGGTGACGCCGGCGTCTTTGCCGATGTTGTCGTCATTCGCCGCCAGCACGGCGCCCTTCGACGACAACACTTCGAGATACGAATCCAGGCCGGAGCGCATTACGGTGCCGAATCGGCGAGCCTTGACTTCGATCCGCAAGGCTCGCCCTTTACTTCCACGAAATACAAAATGATCAGCATCGCGGCGCTGACTGATTCGACCAGCCACTGCACAAGGTATCGACAGCCGCATCGCCTGTGCAGGAGCGTCGTTGGGTTCTTGTTCCACGATCACGGGCAGCGGCGTCACGTAGAACGCAACCGGATTGGTCGACTTGCCGCCAATGTCGAGTTGCACTTCGTGAAATCCCAACTGGGTCGGCGCCTGAAACGACACGGCCGGCTGAATCGCCGATGCGGTCCCGACCGGCGCGAGTTTCATTGTCTGGCCGGGGTTGCCGGCCATCGGATGCACATGCGATGCGAAAGGACGGTCCGTCGCCCGCACGGCATAGGTCCAGCGCGGGTCGCCGTCATATTTCGCGTCACGAATTTGCAATATGTAGTCGCCGTCTTTGGGAATCGTAAACGTCAGCAGCGGGTCGGCGAAGTTGGCGTCGTCGTTCGCCGCAAGTTCGCGACCGGCAGAATCCAGCAACACCACCAACGGGTCAATGTGCTTTTGCAAATCGTGAATCTTGTCCTGCAACCGAGCGCTCGAAACTTCGAACGCCAGTGCCTGTCCCTGCTTCGCAGCGAATCGATAACAATCGACGTCTTCAGTGGCTTCGATACGCCCGCAGATGACCGATGGAATGGTTACCGCCTGGGCTTGAGCAATCGTATTGTTGACGCCCTTCTCCTCTACAACCGGCTCATCGACGACGAACAACTGACCGAGACTCGACACGCCTAGCGATGTGGCGATGCGAAACTCACGCACTCCGAGCTTCGCATCCGCCGCGATGGACAGCTTGATCTTCACCGATCGAGCGGCCGGTCGGGGATCTGAGGTTTTCGCGGTAGAAACGACGGGGGGGGCTGATTGAACTTCTGCGGTGATGCCGGACCCCGAAATCAGCAACTGATACGCGCCGCTGAAATTCTGTTGCCCTTCGACGGTCACTTCGACGGTCTTGCCGCGTTGAACCGCAACCGGTGAAGCATGTGTGATCATCGGAAAGGACGTCTGCCCGAGCGCCGTCGATGCGATTGCCAGGAGCAATCCGATGATGGCCGGAATCTTGCGCATGTAGACTCTCTCACAATTTGCCAAGGACTGATTACTGTCCTTCTTCAAACTTCTCGAGCTCCAGCTCGACCGTATTGCCGCCTGCATTCATGTGCAGTTTGACGATGCCTTTGCCCGGCGAAATCCAATACATGAAGGAAGCCGGTTGGCCGTTCACGTCGAATTCGCCTTTGGATGTCACAGTGTCGAATTCGCCGGCCGGCACCTTAATCTTGGCGACACCGGCAGTGAACTTGCCCTTGATCAAGTCGTTAGCGATCTTTGATTCGACGACCCACGATTCATCTGCCTTTGGCGGCAGCTTCAAGAACAGAATGGGCTTCGAAGGAGCTTCTCCGTTGTACGACAAACGCGTGATTCCTTCCTTGGAGACCGCTACTTGCTCGGTCGCCACGACGTTTCCGTCGACTAGTGTGTCCAGCTTGATGCAGGGCGTGTTTCCATGTTTTTCGTGTTTCACGACTTTGACGACCACCTTCTTGTCGGCTGCTTTGTAGGTCCAGGTGGTGCCGACGGCCGTTGGTTGATACGGGGACTCGCCGACTTTGTCGTCTCCATAAACGAAAGCGGATGCAAGCATCACCAGCAACCCGGCAGCAAGTGTTCTTTTCATGTCTCGGTCCTTGATTTGTTTTGAATGACAACCCTGCAACCCAGTTTCAGCTAGCGACATTCTATTTAGGTCCTGCCGGAATCGTCGCCTCGATTAGTTTTTCGCCTTTCCAAGCTTTGGCGACATTCACCGAGTTGTGCAGCGCCGCACGAACACCTGACGCCGGCAATTCTTTGCCGGCACTCTTCCATGCCGCTTTGCCCAACAGGCCATCGCTGCCGGCAACGAAACCTTCGGGCGTCAGCGCCAGCCAGTCGGATTCAGCGGACGCACCAGGAACATGCAGCAGCGTCAGCAACACACGAGCGGTTGCAACATCGATAACTCGAACCAGACCGTCGGCGCCGCCTGTCGCAATCTGCTGTCCGTCCGGTCGCACTGCCACCGAAAACGCCATCGTCCCAATCGGCAGAGCCCGGATGGGAGCGCCGGTCGTACCGTCAAACCAACGCACCGACTTGTCGCCCCCGGCCGACGCGATGATTTTGCCGGTCCGGTCGAAAGCCAACTCATGCACGGCAACGTCGTGAGCGCCCTGCCGGCGAATGCGTTCACCCGTTAACGGATTCCACCAATGTAAGGCCGCTTCGTAGCCTGACGACACGACCGCTGAGCCGTCCGGCGACACGGCTACGGCGAGTACGTCCTGGTCCATGCCGCTGAATGTCAAACGGCTCGACCCGGTTTTGACATCGATGAGTCGAATCGTCCGATCTTTGCTCGCGGAGACCAGCCAATCTCCCTTCGGTCCGAACGCGACGCTGTACACAAAGTCGGAATGCGCTGACAGAGTTTTTTCGCATACTTTCTTGGCGACATCCCAGATGCGCACCGTCTTGTCGAAGCTGGCTGAAGCGAGCCGGCTGCCATCGGGGCTGAAAGCAACGGAAGCCACCACGTCGAGATGCCCGCCAAAACTCTCTGCAAGTTTCCAGTCACTGACACGAAACAATCGCAGGTCGCCGCGAGCGGAGGGTTGGCCGCCGGCAACCGCCAGCAAGGAACCATCGGGGCTGAACTTCAAGTCATTCACGGCGCCCAAGACATTGGTCAACGTCGCGACGACCCTCGCTTCTTGTGTGTTCCAAATGGCGACGCGGCCATATGTGCCGGTGGCAAGCAGTTTCGCGTCGGGTGAATAGGCAGCGGCCGTTGCCGGCGACAACGGACCGACCGGCAGGACCATTTCGACGGACGCCGGACGAACGATGCGCGTCAGCAACGACACGGGCTGCCGTCGCTGGATGGTCGCCGCGGCGGCTGGCAGCGACGATTCGGCCGGCGGCGATCCCTCAACGGCACCAGCGTCGATCCAACTACGAATGATCGACACGTCATCGTCTGACAACGGCTTCGCGTCGAGCGGCATCCGTTTGCGGTCGTCATTGAGACGCAGTACTTGCACCAGCCGGCTTGCGGCCGACTTGCCGGCAACGACGACCGGCTGTTTGCCGCCCCTGCGCATCGATTGATACGTGTCGAGCGCCAGACCTGCGGACACTTCAGGTTCTTGCAACGTGCGCTGGCTGTGACAAACCGTGCAATTCTTCCGCATGATCGGATACACGTCTTGCCAATAAGTGGGCGGGGCAGCACAAAGCGGCAACACCATCATGGCCGACGCAACTGCACTGCAAATGGTTAGACGCGACATGGCAATCCCCATGTAATGGAAGTGCAGTTATCAATGGTTGAACAGGAATTCACGCGAATTCAGCAGCACCCAAAGTAGATCTTGAAGCCCTTCACGTGTCGTCGGCGCTGAGCCTATGTATTCTTCCGCCTTGGCGACCTCTTCGGGCCGTGGAGAGCGAGCCAAAGTCACTGCAAAAAGTTCCGAGGTCGCCTGCGAGAGCGTCGCTTTGGCTAACACTAGTTTCTGCACGCGTCCCTGTGGATCGGCAATCTTGCGATTGAGGAAGTCGCCATTGAGCGTATGCAGCGCTTGAGCAATATTCGGCTTCGTCGATCGCTCGCATTCGCAGACAATCTGCCGCGACGGCCGGCCGAAGACATCCATCAGGTATGAACGCACGCCAGGGTCAGGCAGTTGAATCGCACGAACGCCAAGCGGCAGGCCGGCGTACTTCTCGCGCGTGCCGGTGGCAAAGTCGATTGCGTCGGCCATCTGTTCGGCTGACAGCCGCTTGACCGTGTACCGCGAAAAATGCACGTTGGACACATCGGCCTTGTTGCCCGGCACCGTCAGCGACGACAACTGATACGCACGCGATTGCAATATCGTGCGCAAGAGATGCTTCAAATCAAACTTGTGTTTGACGAAATCGGCTGCCAGGGCGTCGAGCGCCTCGGCATTGCACGCAGGGTTGGTGGCTCGCATATCGTCGAGCGGCTCGACCAAACCACGGCCCATGAGATAACCCCAAAAGCGGTTTACGATATTGCGTGCGAACAACATGTTGTTCTTGCCGGTCAGCCACTCAGCGAGCTTCGCACGGCGATCCAACGAGTCGTCCATCTCCGGGCCGTCGAGTGGATGCGGCTTCACCACCAAGCGCGTGCGCGGATGCGTTGCCTCGCCGGTCGGCCTTAAGAAAACGACGGTCTCGCGGCCGAACAGACCGAACTCCTGGCTATTCTTGGTGCCGAGCCGCACGAAGAACGCCGACATGCCGTAGTAATCTTCCTGGCTCCATTTCTCGAACGGATGATGATGGCACTTGGCACATTGAATGCGCACACCCAAAAACACTTGCGTCACCGTTTCCGACCATTCCTCAGCAGCACGGCCAATGCGATAGAAATTTGCCGGCCCTTCGGTAAACGTGCTGCCCTCGGCCAGGATGATGTCGCGCACGAACTCGTCGATCGGTTTGCCGTCGCGGATGCCGGCTCGCACCCAGTTGTGGAAACTCCACATGCCCTTTTCGTCGATCGCATCCCGATTGATGCGAAGCAGATCGCCCCACTTGTACGACCAGAAATCAACGAATTCAGGCCGGTTGAGCACTGTTTCAATCGCCCGATTTCGCTTTTCGGGCTGTTTGTCCGCTAGAAACGCACGTATCGCATCGGGCTCGGGAGAAGTGCCGATCACGTCAAAATGAAGCCTGCGGAAGAACTCGTCATCACTGGAAAGCGGAGAAGGCGTCAGACCCAGATCACGCCACTTCGCAATCAGTTTCTCATCGATGAAGTTGTTCGTCGGCACGGCCGGGTAATTCGGAATCTCGGCATAGGGCAACGTGACTTGCGCCACCGTCGCCTGACCAGCGAAACGAACCATGATATGCGTTTCACCTTTAGCATTCGCCGTCACCTGCCCTTGCGGCGTGATCGACGCAACCCCGTCGTTCAGCGAGTCGAATAATGCAACAGATGTCACGTCCTCGGTTCGACCGTCGCTCCACGTCGCCCGGACGATCAACTTCTGCGTTTCCCCGGCGGACATTATCCTTTTCGCCGGCCACACTTCGATCGAGGTGACGCGAACATCGGCGGCCTTCGGTTCCGGCGCGCCGTCCGCAAGCCAGCGATTCAGCACATCGTACTCGCGGCTGCCCGACTTAATCCGTTCGCCGCCGCCGTGCTCCATCAGAAGAGAAGGCTTGAGCAACAAGATGCTGCGATCCGGAGCGGATACCACGACTCGGCGGCCCTCGGCGCTGTAAACGATTTGCGAATGATCGAATACCGGATCGAATCCCAGCAGGCTCAGCCGAAATCCACCGCGACCGAGCGCCGCACCGTGGCAGGAACCCTGGTTGCAACCCGCTTTAGTCAGAACAGGCTGCACTTCTCGAACAAAGCTCGTCGCCTCTTCGGCCTTTGAATTCTTGACTGTTACCGAAACTTCAGCGATCTGGCCCTTACATTCGACCCGGACAATTGCTTTGCCGTCAGACACCGGTCGCACCATGCCATCGGCAGAGACGGTTGCAATCTGCGGCGAGAGGGTCGTGAACTTGGACTGTGCAGAACAGTCCGACTTGTGATTGCCGGCATACTCGCCAAGCACGCCGATGCGATGGAACGCACGCGGTCCGGTGAGTTCGATGTTAGTCGGCCAGCACTCCAATTTCCGGATCGAGCCGGACGGAGCATCTGCGGCAAAGGAGACAAGGCAACCGAGACCGAGTACGGCAAAAAGCGATAACGCGATGCGCATGACATCGACCCATGTTGGCGGGACGAACAGGTGTGACAAATGGCCGCTACAAACAAGACTTCAGGCGGGCACGATCCCAGTAGGACCGTGTACCGTTATCCTGCTGGAAATTCCGGCAGATGTCAAGAAGAGATGCGGCAAGCCATTGGCAGTGCGAGACACGCCGTCGCTTGCGCTCCCGGAAAAACAACGACGCTTAACCATTACTGCTTGGTCGCCGCGGGCTTCTTCGCCGGTTGCGGATTTTTGACATACATGTCCAACCACGCGACCCAGCGTGCCCACAGATCCAGCGTCGTTTCACGTGCAATCGGGCCATGGCCTTCGTACGGGTACATATACAGCGACGCCGGCTTGCCGAGTCCGTCAAGCGCCATGAACATGTGCTCGGCGTTGATCGGATTAGTGCCGACGTTGGCGTCGTCCATTCCGTGATACATCAGCAGTGCGCCGTTCACGCGATTCGCCCAAAGCAACGGCGACATTTCAAGGTAAGTCTCACGAGCGTCCCATAGCTGACGCCGCTCGGTTTGGAACGTCATCGCGGTGAGCGTGCGATTGTAGTTGCCGTCACCGGCGATGCCGGCCTTGAAGAACGGCGTGTGAGCCATGGCATTGGCGGTGCTGAATGCGCCGTAGCTGTGCCCGCCGCAGGCGAGCCGATCGCGGTCGATGACTCCCTTCTTGTCGAGCGCGTCGATCACGGCCCACAATCCATTGCGTAAGTCGTGAATGTAATTGTCGTTCATCCGGCCGGCCTGTCCGACAATCGGCACATCTGGTTCAACGACAGCATATCCGAGCAGCGTCAAGAACGTCATCGAGCGCGGACTCGGAACGGTGTAGCGGTTCGTCTGAATGTTGCCGCGGCCGGCGCCGGCGTCATACGCCGCCTGATCCGTGTACTCGCGCGGATAGATCCAGAACAACGCGGGCAGCTTGCCCGTCGCTTTGGCGGGAGTCGTGACGCGGACCCAGAACTTGAAGCCGTCGACGCGCGTGACCTGGAACCGCTCGACTTTCAATTCCCGATGCCAGGCGAAACGATCGACGTTGTTCGTCAGTTTCGTTGATTGTCCGGTCGAAACATCGGTGACGAACGAATCGGGCGGCACATCGCGCTTCTGCCGAGTCGTATAGACAAATTGAACGTCATCACCGTCGACCGCGTCAATCGATTCATTGAATTCGCCCTTTCCTTCGAAAATGCGTGTCTTCTTGCCGGTCTTCACGTGAACCATGTCGATGTACGGCTTGGGAAAACCCATGCCCTCGGCTCGCCCGCTGCCGGACAGGTAGACATTGCCGGTACGAGACACTCGAACGACCGCGCCCTGGCCGCGCGATGACTTCGTGAGCAGGCTTGCGGCGGTCGCCGCGCTGCCGCCGAAGCGACTGCCAGGACCACGCCCTGGTTGCTGTTCGTCGTCGCCAGTAACCAAGTCTTCCGGCGAATTGGGCCGTTGGCCGCCAAATCGCGACGCCGTCTGCTGGATGACGTACCGGGTCCTCTTGGGATCGTTCAAATCAATGGCGACGATTTGCCGATCGTTGTTGACGGTCTGCGTCAAAAACAGTGTCTGACAATCGTCCGAGTATTGCAGATTGGTGATTCGGTGAAGCGACGCGTAAATGACGCGCATGTCTTTGTCGCCGAACGGCGGCAGCCATTGCATCACCCTGTCGTTGCGAACGGCACTCGACTCCTTGGCGATGGTTGCTCGCACCACCGTCAAAGCGGAGAGCATGGTAGCGCTGCGAACCGGTGAGACCATCAATCCGATCAGCGTCGTGCCGGTGATCGGCGCTTTGGCAGGCTCCAACTGAAGGTAGGAAAGGCCTTGTCCATCGGGCCGCCACGAAAGCTCTCGCTTGCCGTCAGGATCGACGGGTTCTGTGCGGCGCGGCGCTCGGTCGGGATCGGGGTTCGGGTTGGGATCGGGGTCGGGATCAACCGGAGGCGTCGGAGCCGGCGCAGGCGTCGGCGCCGGCGGTTGCCCAGCTGGTCTGCCGCCCCGGCCTGGTCCACGCGGACCTCCCGTCGGCGTGCCGGCAGCAACTGCCGGAGGCGTTGTCGGCACGGGAGGCGGAGGCTCATTTTCCTGGAGCTTGCGGTCGTTCAGCGTCAAGAGCGACTTGCCTTCATTGCTCCAGACGCCTTCGGTCGTTCCAAATCGCGCGAACGGCACATAATACGAGAACGGTTTCTTGACTGTTGTGACTCGAAATTGTTGCCCGTCCGGATTCATACTGACTGCACGAATCATCTCCGGCTTGCCGACGTTCGTCACTTGGCCGGTGGCAACGTCAACCAAGGCCAATTGGCCAGTCGTCAGCTGTTCCAAGAGCTGCATGTCTTGCGGCGATTCCAGCAGGTAGCGATAAGTGCGCGTGGGGTTCGCCCCGTCGCGTGCCACTCGAACCTTGGGGGCCGTCGCCAACGACCAACGCGGCAACTCGCGTTTGCCGGCGTCGGGCAGCAGCACGGTCTGAATCTGCCGACCATCTCGCGTCCATTGGAACGAAGTGGCCAGCGTAGCACACACCGGCGTCTTCGTAATCTGGCGCGACGTGCCGGTCACGGCATCGGCAACACAGATATGTGTCCCATGATCGAAGTGTGCGTAGTATGCGATCTGGCTGCCGTCCGGCGACCATGCGGCATTGCCGACCCGTGCCAATTTCGGCGACTGAACCGGCACCGACCGCTTCTCGGCCGTGAAGAAAAGCTCATACCCCAAGGCGCTCCGAACCCAAAGATCGCGGGCACGATACGCCGTCGGGTCAAATGCCATCTCGGCGAGGTACACATAAGGCCGGCCGACAGTCTGCAACGACGGGAGGCGGTCGTTCTTGGTAATGAGGAACTTCTTGCCGTCGGGGCTCAGATTGGTCAACGTGACCGACTCGCCGGCCGTCGCCAATACCGCGTCGGTGATTTCCTTGGGAGGTGCAATGTACGCTTCTTTCGAGAGCGTCACCGGCTGTGCGAATGTAACGGCGGCGTTTGCGCAAAATAAGGCCGCCAGTACTATCAAGCTGCAACGTGTGATTCGCATCTTCGGCCTCCCAAGCTGTGTCAAGAGAATGAATATGTCAGTGAGACTACCGAAGGGCCAAGCCAGTCGCAATCATTAAGCCTTGGGATTTGAACCGAAATTGTGGCCGTGTGCGCCAGCGGACGCAAACGGAATTCGGCATATAGTTTGTGGCAGGGACTTGCTTTCGGTCTGTAGGACCGTAGATTGCTCCCAACACGAACGAAAGTGTTAGCATCATGTAATCCACGGTAGGAGTTCAACGACCGGAGGTAACGAGGGGCGCGATGGCGATTACGAAGGAACGCAAGACCGATCTGATTCAGCAGTTCCGCCGCGAAGGGGATGACACGGGTTCGCCCGAAGTTCAGATTGCCCTGCTCACGGCCCGCATCAACGAATTGACCGAACACATGCGCGAGCACAAGAAGGACCACGCCAGCCGGCGAGGGCTTCTCAAGCAGGTTAGCCAGCGAAATCGATTGTTGGACTACCTGCGCACCACCGACCGCGCAAAGTACCTGGCTGTTATTGGAAAGCTTGGCTTGCGCAAGTAATGCTGCGCACGGCCTTTGGCTCTTGTCGCCTAAGGCGGCGAAGCGGCTTTTTCGTTGATCTGTAAGGTAAACTGGCTGAGTATTCTCAGTTCCAATCGTTCGCGACCTAATTCCGTCGCACTTCCGCAGGCATCACGCGCTCCTCGCCTGCGGAGCGACGCACCAGCGACGATCGTATCGATTTTGGCCATCGCGTCTTCTTGTGCTTTCGGCTTGCAACCCACGCCGGAATTGTGAGAGGACCATACCAGTGCAACCGATCCGTATTGAAATTCCCCTCGGCGAACGAACGCTGACGCTCGAAACCGGAAAACTCGCCAAGCAGGCGCATGGCGCCGTCGTCGTACGTTACGGCGACACCATTGTGCTCGCCGCCGCCGTCGAAGGAGACGCGATCGAAGGCCGCGATTTCTTCCCGCTGACGCTCGATTATCGCGAAAAGACCTATGCCGCCGGCAAGTTCCCCGGAGGCTACATCAAACGCGAGGGACGGCCTTCCACTAAGGAAATCCTCACCGCCCGGCTTTGCGACCGGCCGATTCGCCCGCTGTTTCCGTCGAATTATCTCAACGAAGTGCAAATTCAAACGATGGTCCTGTCGACGGACCGCGAAAACGATCCTGACATTCTGGCAATGATCGGCGCCAGCGCCGCTTTGCACATCTCGCACATCCCGTTTCTGCAGCCGACCGGTGCGATTCGCATCGGCAGGGTTGACGGTCAATTCGTCATCATGCCGACGCTGTCGCAGCTGGAATCCAGCGATCTGGACTTGATCGTTTCGGGAACGAACTCAGCCGTCACGATGATTGAGGGCTTTGCCCGCGAGATGCCCGAAGACCAGATGGCCGAAGCGATCGCATTTGCTCAGGAGCAAGTGTCGAAGGTCATCGGCGCGATTGAGCAGTTACGTACGGCCTGCGGGCTGGGCGCCAAGACGTTTCCGCCGACGCCGACGCCGAATCCTTTGATCGAAGTGTTCCTCAATCGTTTCTCCGACGAGTTCCGAGTCCGCAAGATGACGAGCGGCAAGCAGGAGCGATCCGACAAGATTCGCGAGATGAAGGAACGCATCTCCACCGAGTTTGCAGCCCAGATGGACGGCGAAAACCGCAAGTGGACCGACGCACAAATCAGCCAGGCCTTCGGCGTGATGGAAGAACGCGTCATCCGCGAGTCGATTCTCGAAGGCCGGCGCATCGATGGCCGCACTCCGAAGCAATTGCGGCCGATCTATTGCGAAGTAGGCGTCCTGCCGCGAACGCACGGGTCGGCGATCTTCCAACGTGGCGAGACTCAGGCACTCGTCGTCACCACGCTTGGCACCGCCGCCGACGAACAAAAGGTCGAAGGCTTGATGGAAGACTTCAGCAAGAAATTCATGCTCGACTACAACTTCCCGTCGTTTTCGGTGGGCGAGTGCCGGCCGATTCGCGGACCGGGCCGGCGTGAAATCGGCCACGGCATGCTGGCGGAACGCTCGCTGAAAGCGATTGCACCGTCGCCTGCCAAATTCCCGTACACCATTCGCATGGTTTCGGAAATCATGGAATCGAACGGCTCGTCGAGTATGGCGAGCGTCTGCGGCGGCACCTTGGCGCTCATGGACGCCGGCGTACCCATCGCGAACCCCGTCGCAGGCATCTCGATCGGCCTCGTCAAGGAACCCGGCCGTTATGTGTTGTTGACCGACATCATGGGCGACGAAGACCACTTCGGCGACATGGACTTCAAGATCGCCGGTACGCAACGCGGCATCACCGGCATCCAACTCGATCTCAAGATCGACGGCATCTCACAAGAAATCATCCGCAACACGCTGACGCAAGCTCGCGAAGCGCGGCTTGAGATCATGCGGTCGATGCTGAAAGCGCTGCTGCAGCCTCGCGGCGAGATCAGCCAATTCGCCCCTCGCCTGCTGCAGATCAAGATCAACCCCGAAAAGATCGGCCTCTTGATCGGCCCCGGCGGCAAGAACATTAAGGGCATTCAGGAAGCCACCGGCGCCAAGATCGACATCGACGACGACGGCACGGTTCAGATCGCGCACAGCGACGCCGCCGGCGCCGAGGCCGCCAAATTGCGCGTCGAAGCCATCACCGAAGAAGTTCGCATCGGCAAGATCTACGAAGGCAAAGTCACGTCGATCAAGGACTTCGGCGCTTTCATCGAGATTCTGCCCGGCCGCGACGGACTGTGCCACATCAGCGAACTGGCCGACGGTTTCGTGCAGCGAGTCGACGATGTCGTTAAGATGGGCGACATGCTTCAAGTGAAGGTGATCGCCATCGACGATCAAGACCGCGTTAAACTATCGCGTAAAGCGGTCGTACGGGAACAAGCCGGGCTGCCGCCGGCGCCACCTGCTCCGCCGCGCGAAGGCGGTGGCGGTCGTGGCCGGCGCGACGACGGTGACCGCGGCCGTGGCCGTGGCCCGCGTGACGACGGCGGCCGTGGCCGACGCGACGACGGCGACCGCCGACCTCGCCATGAAGAACGCGAACCGCGCGAGCCTCGCGAAGCGCGCGACGACTGACGATTGCGTTGCGAGCCGCCAAGACACCAGAACGAACGCGTCTTGGCGGCTATTCGTTTTTGCGCATTGGATACCGTCATGCAGCCCAGCGATCCCAACATGGAACTCGCTGAACTCGCCGGCGGGTTCATTCACGAACTCAAAAACCACCTCAGTACCCTCAGCCTCAACCTGCAATTGCTGGGCGAGGACTTTGCCCAGCCGCAATCGCCGCGCGAGCGCAAGGCGCACGAACGGATTCGCCGTCTCGAAAGCGAGTGTCGCCGGCTGACCGACGTCGCCAATGACTTCTTACGCTTCGCCAGACTCCGCGAACTCGACCTCAGGCCGACTCGCCTCGACGAAGTCATCGCAGAGATGATCGATTTTTTCGAACCGAAAGCACGCGCATCGAGCATCGAGATCAAGACCTATCTGCCGTCAGACCTGCCCATCGTTTTGCTCGATCGAGATTTGTTCAAACAGGCGCTTCTAAATCTGATGTTGAACGCCGTTCAAGCAATGGCCCAAGGCGGCGAATTGACTTTCCAGGCGCGTGCGGAAAGCGGCATGGTCCGGCTCGACCTGATCGACACCGGTTGCGGCATGAGCGATGAAACCCTCTCCAATATCTTCCGGCCGTTCTACTCGATGAAAGCCGGCGGCACCGGACTGGGCTTACCCACGACCCGGCGAATCGTCGAAATGCACACCGGGCGAATCGAAGTCCAAAGCGAACTCGGCAAAGGCACTCAGTTTACCCTTTGGCTGCCCATCGCACCAGGCCTGTCGACCCCAAGCAAAACGGAAACCCAAACATGATCAAACTCCTAATCGTGTTTTTCCTTGTCAAACAGTTGACGCCGCCGGCCCCAGATGTCGTCGTCAAGCGTGCCGCCGAATACATGCAGGCTCGACTGAAAGTCAGCAAATTCTGCGGCACGGTTATGGTTGCACGCGACGGCAAACCACTCTTCGCCAATGCATACGGCATGGCGAACTTCGAACATGACGTGCCCAATACGTCGAACACCAAGTTCCGGCTTGCGTCCGTCAGCAAACAGTTTACCGCAGCCGGCATCATGATCCTGGAGGCCGAAGGCAAGCTGAAGGTCGAAGACACGGTCAGCAAGCACTTGCCGAACGTGCCCGAAAAATGGAAAGATGTGACGATCCATCAACTCATGTCGCACACAAGCGGCGTGCCGGAAAACCTGCAGAAGGCGCTCGTCAAAGGCATGTGGCCGCAACCGATCGACAAGGACCGCCTTTTCGAGCACATCAAAGACGCTCCGCTCGACTTCAAGCCCGGCGAAAAATGGTCGTACAGCAACACCGGCTACGCCTTGCTCGGACAGATCATTGAGAAACTCACCGGCACAGCCTATGGGGACTTCTTGAAGATGCGGATATTCGAGCCGCTGGAAATGAACGACACCGGCATCGACAATCGCCGGCTCGTGCTCAAGAACCGGGCGAATAATTACGGTATGGCGCTGGGTCAAACCGTTCACGCAGTGCACATCGACTTGTCGCAAGTGTTTTCGGCAGGTTCGATGTACTCCACGGTCGGCGACCTATTGAAATGGGACAATGCGCTTTTCACCGACAAGCTACTTCCGCAATCGTCGCTCGCTCGCATGTGGACCCCGGTGAAGAATGGCTATGGTTATGGCTGGATGATCGAAAATCGCCTTGGTCGTGAGCGAGTCCTTCACACCGGCGGCCTGCCCGGCTGCAACACGATCGTCATTCGCCATCCCCGTAGCCGGGTCTTTGTGGCGTTACTGTGTAATCTCGAAGGTTCGGCAATCGACGTGGTTTCTCGCGACCTTGCCGCAATCGCCCACGGCGACCTTTACGACGTTCCCGCGCAACGCGTCGAAGCGAAGATCGATGTCAAGCTTCTCGATGCATATGTCGGCGAATATGAACTTCGGCCCAAATTCGCGATCCAGGTGGCGAAAGAAGGCGAACGGCTGACGGCAAAATTCCCCAACCAACCGAAACTGATTCTCATTCCCGAATCCGACATGAAGTTCTTCACCCGTGCTGCTGAACTGACGGTGCAATTTCAGAAAGACGAAAAAGGCAAAGTAACGGGTCTGGTCGTTCACAATGTCGGCCGCGATCAGAAGTGGGAAAAGGTGAAATGAGGCAAGTCTGTGGCAACCCCGGGACGCGCCATAAACATCGATTCCGTATCTCGCTATCGGGGCTGCTTATTGGGCCTGGCATGCGGCGATGCCGTCGGCACGACGGTCGAGTTTTCGCCTCGCGGCAGCTTCGACACTGTTACCGACATGGTCGGCGAGGGCCCCTTCGGCCTCAAAGCCGGGCAATGGACCGACGACACTTCGATGGCACTTTGCCTGGCCGCAAGTCTCGTTGAGAACAAACAATTTGATGCACACGACCAAATGACTCGATACTGCCGTTGGCGCGACGACGGCTACATGAGCAGCACGGGCGACTGTTTCGACATCGGCGGCACCGTTGCTCGCGCCCTCTCGGCATTCCAGCGAAGCAACGATCCATTCAGCGGCAGCCCCAATCCCGAGTCGGCGGGCAACGGCTGTATCATGCGGCTGGCGCCCGTTCCAATGTTCTTTCACCCCGACCGCGTCGCCGCCATACACATGAGCGGCGAAAGCGCACGGACGACGCACGGCGCGCCGGAATGCATCGACGCCAGCCGGCTCTTCGGCGCGATGCTGTTTCAATCGCTTTCAGGCGCGACCAAAGAGGAGATTCTTTTCGGTCACGGCGTCGATGACTTGACCACGCCGAAAGTAAAAGCCGTCGCGCGCGGCAAATACCGCAACAAGTCGCAATATGAAATACGCGGCACGGGCTACGTCGTCGAGTCACTGGAAGCAGCACTCTGGTGTTTCGATACGACCGACAATTTCCGCGACGCTATTCTGACCGCGGCAAACCTGGGAGACGATGCCGACACCACTGCTGCTGTCTGCGGCCAAATCGCCGGCGCACACTACGGCAAGCAGGGAATTCCATCGCAATGGCTGAAGAAGTTAGCGATGCGAAGTGAAATCGAGCGACTGGCGGATGCGCTGCACGGACGGGACGGCGGCAGGCCGTGACCCGGATCACGGCCTGCAATCCGAGACGATCAGCCGCCGGGCGTGCCGAAGATCTGCGTCCAGTAGCGAGTGCCGCCGCCGCCGGCATCGAATACGCCGATGCCGATCTCGGTGTAGTCGCCAAGGATGTTGGCGCGATGGCCGCTCGAACCCATCCACGACGTGATCACATCCTGAGCAGTGTGCTGGCCGGCAGCGATATTCTCTGCGAGCCTCCACCAGGCATAACCATGGCCGGCGACGCGTGAGCTGAGCGAGCCGCCAATGCTATGGCTCATCGAGTTGTACGCGGCCATGTTCCATGCATGGGCGCGGGCAGCCTTCGTCAGCTTCTCGCTGGCGACAAACATCGGCAGTCCCGCGGCCTTCCGCTGCCCATTGGTCCAATCGAGCACTTCTTGTTCGAAGTCAGTCAACTTGAACTTTTCTTCGACATTGGTCTTGGTCTCATTCGACGCCGGCGTTTCCTTTGCAGGCTGGGTCTGAGCCAAGAGAATCGGTGAAATCAGCGCGAAAACGAGAACTGGTACGTCAAAGCGCAGCATCATGGTGCTTCCTCCTGATGGAAAAACAGTCTGTTCCTTGAAGATTGAGGGGGTCGAAAACGTCTGTTTACAGGGCGGCAGTCGGGCAAACGCCGCATTCGGACAGGCCACGCATTGAGCTCCGGGCAGCTCACGCGGAAGTGGGATGATATGAAGTGAATCGCCGCCCGGCAGTGGTTTTCATGCGCAAGTTCGGTGAAATCCGAGCCACTACTTCAACGAATGAGCTGAAAGCAAGCGAGAGGAACCGCTAATCAACGCTAATTATACATTAACACATGTTGGATTGAAATCCGTCATGTGATTGATCCGGCTAAGCCCTCATTAGCGTGATTCAGCGTTCATGAGTGGTTCAAGTCCTCATCGAACGGGTGAGCCGAATACCAACGTCCAATAGGCTTTGCCGTCGGTCGTCTTGGCGAGACCGATGCCGACTTCGGTGTAGTTCTCGCCGAGGATGTTGGCCTTGTGCCCGTCGGAGTTCATCCACGCCTCGACGACCTCAGCCGGCGTTCGCTGCCCGGCGGCGCAATTCTCTGCGATGCCTTGCGACTTGTAGCCCAGGTCGGCAACGCGTTCGCCGGGGCCTTTGCCGTCGAGTTCGTGTTCAAGCACGTCTTGCTTGGCCATGTTGGCGGAGTGATTGCGGGCCGCCTTCATCAGCATCGGGTTGACCGCTAACAACGTCAACTTGGCTTCTTTGCGATGCGCGTTGACCAATTCAAGCACCTTCTGTTCGATCTCCGACAAATCGTTCTTGGGCGCCGATGGCCGAACCGGCATCGGCGGCGGAACTTCGGCCGGCGTTCCAGCCGCTTCAGCGGGACCCAACAGGATCACAGCGTCCGGCTTGAGAACTTGCAAATACGCCGAGTCCACTTTCTTGCCGGCGGCGATGAGAATCGCATCGGATTTCTTCAGCCGCTTGCTGAGGTCCGACATCGTGAGCACGTTGCCTTTGGGATCGACGGCGTTTCCGTCTTTCGCGGACCACTGTCGCAATTGCAATTCGGTGACCCAGCGCGTGACCGTGAACGCAACCTGTTTCTGCATTTTGACGCCGTCGACGACCTGCTCAACGATTTTCGTACGAGTCTCAAACACCGGTTTGCTCATCGCAACCAGTGCGGTGATGATGCCCTTGTCGCCGTCGATGCTGTGAACGAATCCAATGGTCGGCGGCCCGGAACTGGGAGCGAACGGCTCCTCGGCGGCCCGCGCGACGATGGTCAATAGGGTAACCGCCAGACAAGCTGTTAGATGTCGCTTCATCGGCTGCACTCCAAAGTCGTTTGAACGAATCGATCGCACGATCGTCCAATGGTCGACGTTTGGTTCAAAGTCTAACCCAAGTCGGGGCAGGCTTCACCATGATTTTCCTTCGACGTTTGCCGAATCGCTCGTACAAAAATCGCACCTACCGGTTGCACCGATTCAAGGATCCCACCATGCGCAGCTCGATGATTCGCGGATTGAAGGTCTCCCTGTTCACCATTTGTCTGACTGCATCAACTGCCCTCGCCGAGAACTGGCCGAATTGGCGCGGCCCGAACTATGACGGCGTCAGCAGCGAGAAGAACTTACCGGCCGAATTCGGCGACGGCAAGAACATGATCTGGGCGCTGGCGATGCCGGGTATGGGTAGCTCCACGCCGGTGATCTGGGGCGACCGCATCTTTCTGACCAGCGAAGGCGACAACGGCAACCTGCTTGCCATCTGCATCAGTACGAGCGGCAAGGAACTGTGGCGAAAGACGCTGGGAACCAGCAAACGGCGCGCCCGTAAGGACGAAGGCAACGACTCGTCGCCCACCGCCAGCACCGACGGCAAATATGTCTGGTTCTACATCGGCACCGGCAAATTGTGCTGCTTCGATCTTGACGGTAAAGAAATCTGGTCCATCGACGTGCAGGAAAAGTACGGCCGTTTTGACATTCAATTCGGCATGCACACCACGCCGCTTCACTACGACGGCAAACTGTACTTGCAACTGATTCACACCGCCAGGCAATGGGTCATCGCTTTGGAAGCTGCCACGGGCAAGGAGGTCTGGAAGGTCAAACGCGACAGCGACGGCCGAGATGAATGCGAACATTCTTATGCTTCGCCTTGCCTCTGGAAAAGCGGCGACAAGGCATACTTGATCACGCACGGCAACGATTATGCCATTGCCCACGACCTCAAAGACGGGCATGAGATTTGGCGCGTCGGAGATTTGAACGGTGCAACTGGTAGATACAATCCGACGCTGCGATTTGTTGCGTCCCCGGTGGCGACGCCGGAATTGATTGTGGTGCCCACGGCCAAAAACGGTCCAGTGGTCGGCGTAAAGCCCGACGCTTCGGGTAAGGTCAATTCCAATAGCCCGGGCCAGCAATGGCGTCTGAAGGCCGGCACACCGGATGTGCCGTCGCCTTTGGTCAAAGACGGACTCGTGTATCTGTGCCGCGAGAACGGCAACATGGCGTGCATCGACGCGAAGTCGGGCGAAGTGTACTACACCGATCAGCGAACCCACAACGCTCGCTATCGCGCCTCGCCGGTATTCGCCGGCGACAAGATCTATATCACCTCGCGCGACGGCGTCATCACCGTGCTTCAGCCTGGCAAGCAGTTCAAGGTTCTCGCTACCAACAAACTCGGCCAAGAGATCACGGCGTCGCCGGCGTTCTCAGCCGGCCGCATCTACATCCGCACGTGGGACAATCTGTACGCATTCGGTCTGAGCAAGTGACGTCGCGGTATCGAATCGTCCATGGCAAAAGCAACCGAGGCCCCATCTTAACGGCGTGGAGTTGGTTGGCTTTGGGGTTCTCGCCATTTCGTGAAGCGACATTGGCATTTCGATTCTTGGAATCGGCGAAAAAACTCGCAACCGTGATCGTACTGTCTTTGGTCTTCGGGGAATTGCGCGCATCAACCTGACGGCAGGAGCAACGAGTGCGAGTCACGTGCCCCAATTGCGGCAAAAACCTCAAAGTTCCTGAGCATGCACTGGGAAAACGGGTCACATGCCCTGCGTGCAGCCAGAAAATGTCGATACCCGACACTGCGCCCACCGGAATCGTAGCCACCGCGCCGAACCACGACTCGCCGCAAGATCAACCGTCTGGGTTCACAGCGGATATCATTTCCAAAGAACCGCAAAACGAATTGCCCAACAGAGCCTCCGAAAAATCACCTTTGTCGACAAAGCAACTAGCGTCTGTCGAAGCAATCGAGCCGCTGAAGCAAGCCTACCAGGACTTCGCAAAACCTCACGGCAAGACCATGATGGGTTTCGGTTGCATGATGCTGCTGGTAATTCTCGCGGCCATCGTGTTATGCGCGACAGGTCATTGGCTGATCGGCATTCTTGGCGGCATTGGAACCTTGGTTGTGCTGGTCGTCATTTCCAATGCCATCGAATCGCCGCTGAAAAAACGCGCTCAGGAACGTATCGCCGAATTGGAGTCGGAGTTCGGGCTCAGCCACGAACAGTCTCTCGATTTGCTCAAATCGACTCGGACGAAAAGCATTGTCACTGACAAGAATGAATGGAAAGCGTTCGTCGGCGCCGTCTGGGGACCACAGGCAGTGGCGGCCATGAAGAATACAGGACTTCCCATCTCGCCGCCCGGCGGCGAGATGGTGACAGCGACGGACTTCCCAGAGTTCATCCCGGTCGACCTCAAGGATGTAAAAAAGGTCACGGAAATCGTCCTCGAGACAGCGAAGAAATGCGACTCCTCGAAAATGTACGTCACCGACCAAATACCGGATGACAAGGCAACGAACGCTCGGCAGTCGTGTGAAATACCCGCAGCCGAAGAACTCTTGGTCTTGTTCGACTGCACCAGTTTTGGCTCCGCGAAAAACTGCATCGCGATTACGACGTCGGCTGTTTACGGCCACAGCGACTGGTCCGGGAAAACACCCGGCACCGTCAAAGTGCCTTTCGCCGAAATCCATGCCAGCGACTTCGCCGACGGCGGGTTCGGTGAAATCAGCATCGCCGGCACTCAATACCTCAATGTCGCTGCTGCAGGCTCCAAGACCGAAATTCTCGCCTTCTTGAATACCATACGCGTCCGTCTTGTGGGAGCGGTTGCATCCGTACCCAGCGCCACGATCTGTCCTCGCTGCAAAAAGGAATCGGTCGAGGTAAAAGCCGAGTTCAAGTCGAGCACTGCAGGCCATGTCGCAGGCCAGCTCATGTTTGGCATCGTCGGCAACATCGTCGCCGGCGCTGTATTTGGCAAAACGACCCACAAATGCACATGCAAGTCTTGTGGCTACAAATGGACGCTCGGCAAAGCGAAGCAATGAACAGTCGACTGGCTGCCGCAGAAAAAGTCCCATTTCCTCTGTGAGTCCGAAGAATGCCGCTTGGCTAGTTAGTGGACCGTCACGTAAGTGGCTGGCTCGAACCCGTTCGTGTAATTGTGCAGCGGAGTGCTTGCCGGCGCGAAAACGAAGCGAGCGGCCTTGCCAAAGCAAGCCGCTCGCCGTCGGTTGATAGTCGTATGCTCACTTCTTAGGAATCGGCGCCGTCTTTGGAATGAACACGTACTTCGACTTCATGTCGTTTCGGCCTCGCCACTCCATCTCGACCGTCTTGCCGTACTCTCCGCGTATTTTCGGTCATACTCTTCCACGAATGTTCTGGACGCCGCCACCGTTTCCGGATCACTTCGCAGCTTCGCGTCTTCCAGGACTCCCAATCGAAAAGCCTCTTCAACGGCGAGCACGCCCTGCGCCTGCTGGTACAAGTCCGGCATTCTGTCGCGGACCTGATTTGCATCACGGAATTCCTGATATGCATGACGGAAGGCTTTCGCTCGCTTTTGATCGTTCTTCAGTTCCTCTTCGATATGCATCAACGACTTGTGCTCATAATCCAGGCCCTTGCCGCTCGGTGCCACGCCTTCGTCGAATCGGTACTTGTAAGGGGCAATCCCGCCGATCAATGCAGCGACAAACATCGCGCCAAGCAACACCGGCAGCGTGCGGCGAATCAGGTAAGTCGCAATCCCATATGCCAGTATTGCAATGAAGAAGACAAAGCAAACAACCGGCACGGCTGACGAGAGAAACGAAGTTCGACATACGACAAAAAACAACATCGCCATCGGAAGAAAGACAAATGCCCGCTGCTGATACATCCGCTCACGCGGAGCGATGCCGAGCTTTCGGTAGTTCTCGACCCACTGGTCGAATACATGCGCCGCTGCAACCGGCAGTGCCAGACACTGGAACACCAACAATAGGAAAGGAACCACAACGGCGATGATCGATGCCGCAATCCAGCCGTGCCTCGCCAAGGAGAAAGTAACAATGACATAAGTCAGCACGGCGTGCAGCCACAACAGTAGGACGAACCCGCGAGGGTGCTCGTTTCGCAAGGTGACAAAGACAACCGTGCCAAGTACGGCGCAAAGCGCACCGGCAAACAGCCCTGCGATCAGACCGGATGAGGCGCTGATCAATGCAAGAACCACCGTGGCAGCCCACGAAACGACGATGGCAATCAGCCCGATGATTCGCAATACTCGCCAAATCGCATCATCGACGGTTGGTCGCGGTTGATGCAGATCGCGCGGCTCAGCCGACCTAACTGCCCTTTGCCGGACCTGGTCCAGCGCATCCAGGACAGACCACCATGGCACTCTCGCAAACAACTGCATGACGCGAGCTCGCGAGTGCGCCCAAACGAATGCTGTCAAAAGCACAAATCCCAGAACGAACGCAAGCCGATCGCCCAGCCACGGGAGGAGCCGAAAACCGATTTCGCCGGCCTCAAAAAGCGGCCGAACGCCGCTGATGCGGGCAATCACTTGCAAGAATTTCAGGAGGGCGAATAGGCCTAGCGAGGACACAAGAATGCACACCGAATTGCGCCAGGCGTAACCGGTGAAATGCAGGATTCGTCCGTGCTTGGGCTCATTGAATTCCTGCCGGGAGCGATGGTCGCGCAACCAGCAAAGATAGCCGATGTACAGCGCGTGAAGCCACAAAATGCCGAATGACGCTCCAGCAATGAGTTGTCGATGCCAGTCTTCATGGAAGATCAAGACCGTAATTCCGAACTCATCTCCCATCAGCCGATCGACGAACGCAAGCGCCAGCAGCAGCAGCATCGTACCCGGCAAAGGCACATCATAACAGAAGTTTGGTGAGAAAGCTGTAATAGTACCAATCGCGAAGCTTGATCGTCCAACGCAAGATGCGGTTGCTGGGAGGGGCAACGCGCTCATGATCGATTGCATCCATCGCGTGGGAGAAGAAAAGTGAAGCGCCCACAACTCTGATGGCAACTCGAATAATTGTCAAGCGAATAATAGCCCAACATCCATCAATATTTTGCGACTGCCGCTCCCGTCGCTGCACAAGCCTCGCCGACGATGCCGGCGACCTTGTCGAGTTCTTCGCCGGTAATGACGAGCGGCGGCAGGAATCGTAGCACCGCGCCATGGCGGCCGCCCAGTTCGATGATCAACCCGCGTTTGAAGCACTCCTGTTGAATGCGTTTGGCTCGGTCGCCGTCAGGCGCAGGCCGACCCAGAGCATCCGACTTTTCGACGTTGATAATCTCCGCGCCGATCATCAGGCCGCGCCCTCGCACGTCGCCGATGAACGCAAAGTCGCGCTGCATTCCGCGCAGATGCGCCGAGAGCTTCTGACCCATTCGTTCGGCATAGGCGGGCAAGTCGTTCTCGATGATGAACCGCAACGACGCGATGCCCGTCGCCATCGCCATTTGATTGCCCCGGAACGTGCCGGTGTGCGCGCCTGGCTGCCATTTGTCCAAGTCTTTGTGGTAGACAACGACGGCAAGCGGCAGGCTGCCGCCAATTGCTTTGGACAGTACTAGAACGTCAGGAACGATTCCCGAGTGCTCGATCGCATAGAGTTTGCCGGTGCGGCCCCATCCGGTTTGGATTTCGTCAACAATCAACGGGATCTGTTTTTGCTTCGTGATTCTGCGAATCTCGCGGAGCCATTCGTCCGGGCACGGGATGCATCCACCCTCGCCTTGAACGACTTCGAGGATCATGCCGGCCGGCTGCGGGATACCGCTCTCCACGTCGTCCAGAAGGTTCTCAACGAATCGAGAATAATGAGCAGAGTCGAACTCGGGCACGCCGAGCGGACAGCGATACTGATACGGGTAAGGCAGAAAGTGACAGTCAGGCATCAAGCTGTTGACGGCCGACTTCGGGCCGAGGTTGCCCATCAGCGCCAATGTGCCTTGCGACTGGCCATGATAGCCGCCGCTGAAACCCAGGATTGAACGACGCCCCGTCGCAGTCTTCACGAGTTTGATCGCTGCTTCGCAGGCATCGGAGCCGGACGGTCCGCAGAATTGAATGCGTGCATTGGCCGCCAATTCACGCGGCAGACTGTTGAACAAGTCTTCCACAAATTGGTCTTTGACCGGCGTCGTCCAGTCGAGAGTATGCAACGGTCGCTCGGCGTCGAGATGCGCCCGAATCGCGTCGACAATCACTGGATGGTTGTGCCCCAACGTCAACGTGCCGGCGCCGCCCAAGCAGTCCATGTACTGTCTGCCGTCGACATCCGTAAGGTACATGCCCTTCGCCTTGGCAATGACGACAGGCAGCTTGCGAGCATAGGTGCGAGCGTTGGACTCGAACTCGGCCTGACGATCCCTGTAGTATTCCGCAGAGTGTTTCGGCAGTTCGCGCGACATTCATTTACTCCGGAAAGGGAGCCCAGTGACTAGCTCACCGTTCATTGTATCGTTTGCCGTTGCCGGTTACAGTGTGCCGCGGCAACCGGGAATTTCGTTAGATTGCTGCTTGCACCAACGCACCGCATCGCTGAGAATTCTGCGAAACACTCTTGAGGAGTCGAAGATGAACGGTCCATTGAACCGCCGGCATCTGCTGGCTTCGTCGGCCGCAATTGGCACTGCCCTTTGGTCCGCTTTCGAGCCGGCGCGAGCGCAAGAGCCGCAACTCAAAAAACCTGCGCCGGTGCGCCGCCGTTTCGATTTCAAGAAGTCGATCAACCTTTGGGCTTTTCCGTATCCGGACAAGATGAATCTCGAACAGTGCCTGCAACTCGCCAAGGACGCGGGCTTCGACGGCATCGAACTGAACTACGATCTCGATAATGACCTTTCACCGAAGTCGGGAACGAAGGAATACAACGCGATTCGCAAGCTGGCAGACAAGATCGGCATCGCGATCAGCGGCGTCTGCTCGTTTTTGTTCTGGCCGTTTCCACTATCCAGCAACGACGCGGCAAAGCGCGCTCGCGGCCTCGAGCTCGCCGGCAAGATGGCACAATGCGCCCATGACTTGGGCTGCGACAATCTGCTCGTCGTACCCGGCGCCGTGCATATTCCTTGGCGCACCGACTACGAACCCGTTGCGAATGATATCTGCGATCGACGAGCGAAGGAGGCGGTCCGCAAACTGCTGCCACAGGCCGAGAAACTCAGGGTGCACCTGAACATCGAAAACATCTTTTTCAATGGTTACTTGATGACGCCGATGGAGATGATCGACTTTGTCGACGGCTTCGCAAGCGAGTGGCTTCGAGTCCACTTTGACACGGGGAACATCATGATGTTTCAGTTCCCCGAACACTGGATCAAGCAATTGGGCAATCGTATTCGCAACGTCCACTTGAAGGAATTCACGAAGAAAGGCACTGACTACTCATTGGAAACGTTTCGTCCGCTTCTGGATGGAACGACGAACTGGCCCGCCGTGCTTGATGCGTTCGCCGAAACGCAGTATCGCGGCTACCTCACCTTCGAGTACTTTCACCCGTATCAACACTTCCCCGAAGCGCTGATCCATCAGACGTCCGACTCGCTGGATCGTATGCTGGGGAGAAAATGACGATGCGCTGGACTACAGCCGCTGCAACTCGCCCAATTTTGGCAATTCGTCGAGGCTCTTGAGGCCGACGAGTTCCAGAAAACGGTCCGTCGTCAGATAGGCAAAGTCCTTCGATTCCGGCTGATTGGCATCGACCGCAATCAGCCCAAGCCTTAGCAGCTGTTGCAACGAACCGCGAGAATCCTGGCCTCGTTGACTGTCGATTTCGGTCTTGCGGATCGGCTGGCGATACGCGATGAGCGCCAGCGCATCGCGAGCGCCTGGTGTGAGCCTCGCTTCACGCGGCGAACCCTGCATCCTGTCAATCACGCCGCGAAATGCCGGCTTAAGCGTGAGCACAAAGCCGTCGTCTTTCGCCTGGATGATGTAAGGCCGCGACTGCTTACGATAGTCGCGATTGAGTTCGTCGATGATGGCGCGAAACTGCTCGGCGCTGAGGTTGCGGATCACTTCGCCGGCCCGAACCGCGGTCAACGGCGCGTTGCCGACGAACAACAACGCTTCAACAATTCGCCGGGGCGGCGGCGGGTCGGCAGGCTTCGTTAGTCGTTCCGCATCCGGCATGACGATTACCCGTGCGGCAAGAAGAATATTCCCGTCACAAACGTGCCGATCCAGCATATCAAAAAGAGACAGCCGACGGCGACGTGCAAAATCCGACGATGCTTCAGCCCGCTCAGCAGCATCACCGGCAACAAGATCGTCGACGGAATCGAAAATGACAAGTGGATCGTCATCATCCGTTTGGTTTCTTCGCTGAAATAGTTGAACAGGTTCGGATTGATGAAGCGAATGATGCCCTCAAGCCCTAAAACGGCCGTCAACGTCAGTGCGAAGAAAGCGATGTTGAGCCGGCCATGCCAGCGGTAATTCTTCCGCAGCACGCACACGAGCGACGCGATCAGTATGACCGTTACTGCTGCAACGGCCACCTTTAGCGTGAGGATGACATTCGGTCCGGTGAGCCATTGGTTCATTCGGAATACGATACGGCGTTGAGGGGAAAATGTCCGGCAACGGCCAAGCAACGAATCTTTGTATCCCGCAATCACTTAACATATGATGGCCTGACCGACCCAGAGATTCGCACATGCTCTACATACTGCAACAACTGGCCAAGACTCTGGAAGACCACAAGTCATGTGTCCTTTGCACGGTCGTCGAGACTCGCGGCTCAACGCCGCAAAAGGCCGGGGCTACAATGCTCGTGCACGCCGATGGCAGCCAGGCCGGCACACTCGGCGGCGGCTGCGTCGAAGCCGAGGTTCGGCAACGGTCGCTTCGCGTGCTCAATGATCCCGCTGCCGGCGCCGAAGTCTTCTCGTTTTCACTGGACGACAACTATGGTTGGGACGACGGCTTGATCTGCGGCGGCCGAATGGTCATTCTGGCGGACCCATTGCGGGAAGACGCACGTAGTTATTTCGAAACGTATCAAAACCTCGTCGCAGGCGGCTGCACCGAAGCCGTCGTCATGATGGACTCGACCGGCGACCTGGCGGCCGGCAGCCGGTACTTGCTTGATGCGACAGGGTCCTTGCTCGCCCAGCGCGCAATGCAACCGCCAAGCCAGGCCGTGGTCGATTCGCTGCGACCGTTGACGCAGCGGCCGCGACCCTACGCGCATCGCGGCATCGCATACCTTCCGGTGTTGCCGCGCATTCGCTTGCTCATCGTCGGCGGCGGGCACGTGGGCCAGGCCGTTGCCGAACTCGCCGCACGAGTCGAATTCGACATCTGGGTGCTCGACGACCGCGAGAAATACGCCAACGCCGAGCGCTTTCCCGCCGCCGAGCGCTGCCTCGTCGGCGACATCGGTAAGTCGCTCAAGTCGCTTGTCAGCGGCGGCGAAATTACGCCCAACACTTACTGCCTGATCGTCACACGGGGGCACAATCACGACGAAGAAGCGCTTTACCATCTTGCTGCCACTCCGGCTGGATACGTCGGCATGATCGGCAGCAAACGCAAAATCAAACTGATCTACGAGGATCTGATCGCGAAGAACATCCCTGAAAGCACCCTCGAAAAAGTGCACGCCCCTTTGGGCCTACCCATCGGGTCTCAGACAGTGCCTGAAATCGCCGTCAGCATTGTTGCGGAGTTGATTGCGCATCGAAACTTGGGCAAGACGAATCGCTGATGTTCTTCGCCATCATCCCTGCTGCCGGCCATAGCACGCGCATGGGCCGGCCGAAGCTGTCACTGCCGCTCGGCGATCGTACCGTCATCGAGTGGACCGTAGGTACGCTACGGCAGTTGCCGTCAATGGAAGTGCTTGTCGTGCTCGGTCCGCACACAGCCGATCTAGCGCCGTTGGCCCGCATCGCCGGCGCTCACGTGGTGACGCTCGCAGCTGCTACGCCCGACATGCGGGCCACCGTTGAGCACGGCCTGGTATGTTGCGAACAGCAGTTTCACCCGCAGTCAGGCGACCAATGGCTGTTGTGCCCGGCCGATCTGCCCATCATTGATGCGAGTGCAATCGAAAAACTGACCTCTGACCTGACTACGACGGTCACGATTCGGGTGCCAACCTACGCCGGACGCCGCGGCCATCCAACGTTGGTGAGTTGGGGCCATGTTGATGAGATTTTCAGGTATCCGCGCGATCGAGGCCTGAACCAGTTCTTTCGCGAAAAGGCGGCCGAAACGCTTGAGGTCCCAGTGGAAACGAATGCGATTCTACTCGACCTTGATACACCGGAAGACTACGAGAAGTTGCAACGACTCGTCGATTCCGGGCGAATTACGCCACCTCGACGATTGCCTTGATGACGCCGGACTCAGCCAAAGTGTAAATCGGAAACACGTCGATCAGTTCGTCGAATCGCGTTCGATGTGTGATCCATGGCTGCGTGTTGATTCGCCCGTCTTCGATGAGTTGAATGATCGCCGGGAAATCTTCGGGCAACGCATTGCGCGTACACAATAGCGTCCCTTCCGACCGATGAAAACCCGCATGGCGGAATCGAACCTCGTCCGCGGTGATGCCGACGAACACCAATCGCCCGCCATGACAAATGTGCTGGAACGCATTTGACATTGAGGAGCTGCTGCCAGTGGCGTCGAAGACGACGTCGGGCAGGTTGCCGCCGCAAGCCGACCGCAGATCAGCGTCAAGACGATCCGACGGCTGAAGCGTGTTCGGCACGCCCATCACACGCCGACAGAACTCGAGACGTGCCGCATTCACATCCAGCATGATGGGCCGAGCGCCCGCGATCTTGACGAATTCGAGCGTCGCAAGTCCAATCGGCCCGGCTCCAATGATCAGCGCGGTTTCGTCGCGTTGTAACGCCGACCGCTGTACGGCGTGCCGCCCAATGGCCAGCGTTTCTACGAGCGCCAGTTGCTCAAACGACAGCTTGCGTGATACGTGCAGTTTTCGGGCCGGCAGGTTGAACGTCGGCCTCAGGCCGCCGTCGATGTGGACACCCAGCACCTGCAATTTCTCGCAGCAATTCGGCTTGCCTCGCCGGCTCGCGGGACTCGTTGGGTCGTTGATGTACGGTTCAATCGAGCAGCAATCGCCGGGCCGTACGTTCGTTACACCGGCGCCGACAGAAAGCACTTCGACTCCGAGTTCGTGCCCCGCAATGCGAGGGTAGCTGAACAACGGCATCTTGCCGAGATAGCCGCTGATGTCGGTGCCGCAGATGCCGACGCGATGCACCCGCACTGTGGCCTCTCCCGGCCCCGGCGGCGACGTGTCGGGAATGTCAATCCGGCGAATCTGTTTCGGTGCGTGGAAGGTCAAAGCGTGCATATCAGAAGTTCCGTGCGGTGCTCGTCAGAGTATGAGACTGCCAGCGAAGCCGCAACTGAGGACACGCCTTCGCGAGCGATCACTTGCGACTCGATGAGTTATTCTGCATTGACGCTATTTGCAATTCCGAGTTCGGATTGTAGGTTTTCGCCCGACTGCGCGATACTGGATTTGCGGCCCGGAAATGCGACAAAATGCAACTAAGTGTACACAAAAAGAAGAAGTTGCGCGTCGCCAACGGCTGGATACGTGTGTGTGCTGACGTTCTTTCCTTGACCAAGCCTTCAAGTCGTCCGAAAATATGGCCATCGTCGAGGATGGACTCGTGATTCGTGCAGTCGACATATTGCGAAAGAAACGTGACGGTCTGGCGCTCGATGCTGCCGAGGTCGCTGCGTTCGTGCATGCCGCGACGCATGGCGACTGGCCGGATTACCAGCTGTCCGCCATGCTGATGGCGATTTGGCTGCGCGGCATGAACACTGAAGAAACGGCGGCGTTGACTGGAGCAATGACGCAATCCGGCCAGCGATTGGACCTGCGAGACATTCCGGGGCCGAAAGTCGACAAGCACAGCACCGGCGGCGTCGGCGATTCCACGTCGCTGATCATCGCGCCACTCGTGGCTGCTTGCGGCGGAATCGTGCCCATGATGTCGGGACGAGGGCTGGGCCACACCGGCGGCACGCTCGATAAACTCGAGTCGATTCCAGGTTTTCGCACGAACCTGACTGTCGATGAAACAAAGGCGGCACTGCGAACCGTGGGCGCCGCGATGATCGGCCAAACGAAGGACATTGCCCCGGCCGATCGCAAACTCTACGCGCTGCGCGACGTGACTGCCACGGTGGAGAGCATTCCGCTCATTACGGCGTCGATCATGAGCAAGAAACTAGCCGAGGGCATCGACTCGCTGGTGCTTGACGTCAAATTCGGCAACGGCGCGTTCATGAAGCAGTTTGACGACGCCAAGAGACTGGCGCAGACGATGGTCAAGACCGGCAATTCCGCCGGAGTACGCACCGAGGCGATGCTGACGGACATGAATGTGCCGCTTGGTTTCGCCGTCGGCAACGCCATTGAGGTGATCGAGTGCATCGAATGCCTAAAGGGACGAGGACCCGCCGACCTGGAGCTTATTTCCGTTGCACTCGCCGCACGGATGGTGCGACTTGCTGGAATTGCAACGTCCGATGCGGAAGCGGAGAAGCGAGTTCGCAATGTGCTTGAATCGGGCCAAGGCGTCGAGAAGTTTCGACAGATCATCGCGCAACAGGGCGGCAATCCGAAAGTCATTGACGATTATCGCCTGATGCCGATGGCGACACAGCACACTCGGATTGCAGCGGAGCGAAGCGGGTACATCACGGAACTGGCGGCGGAACCGATTGGCAGAGCCGCGATGTTGCTCGGCGCGGGCCGCTTTCGCGCCGAAGACGCCGTTGATCCGAGCGTCGGCATCGCCCTTCGGGTCAACATCGGAGATGCGATCAAAACCGGTGAGTCGATCGCCGAGCTATTTGCTCGTGATGAATCTCAGGTTGGCGCCGCAACGGCGTTGATTCGTAGCGCATGTCGGATCGGTGACGAGAAGCCGATCGCGGCGCCGCTGATTCGAGAATCAATTGTTTGAACGCAGGAGTGCTCGTTTGTTGATGGACGACGACCAACTGTTGAATGCAGCACGCGCTGTGAGGTCAAACGCGGTCGCCACGTTCTCCAATTTCAAAGTCGGAGCGGCATTGCTCAGCATCGACGGCCGCATCTTCACTGGCTGCAACGTGGAAAACGCGACCTATGGTTTGACCGTCTGCGCCGAGCGCGTGGCCTTGTTCAAAGCGTTGTCGGAGGGCGTGCGGCAGTTTGCACGCATCGCCGTCGTGGCCGACACCGGCGAACCGACGCCGCCGTGCGGAGCATGCCGCCAGCTTCTGTGGGAGTTTTGCGGCGACATCGCAGTGGTTCTCGGCAATCTGACGAATCTCACGGCACGGCATCAATTGGCCGAACTGTTTCCGCATCCTTTCGATGCTCGAATACTCTCTTGAGTGCAACATGCACGACTTTGTTCATGTCTCGAAACACCCGTTGGTCCTGGAGCGAGTCACGCGCTTGCGGGATCGCACGACCGAGCCGCGAGCGTTTCGCGAAATCGTCTCGGACCTTGCTCGATTGCTGTTCATCGAGGCGAGCCGTGACTTGCAGCTTACCGCCGTCAATGTACAGACACCGCTGGCAGGATCGGCAGGATATGCCTTACTTGAAAAGCTCGGGCTGTTTCCGATTCTGCGAGCCGGACTCGGCATGGCCGACGCCATCTTACAGTTGGTGCCGACGGCACAAGTCTGGCATCTGGGCCTGTACCGCGATCACGAGACGCTGAAACCCGTCGAATATTACAACAAGCTGCCCGAGCGGCCCAATCTCGACATGGCGATCGTGCTCGATCCGATGTTGGCAACCGGAGGCAGCGCTTCCGCGGTGATTGACATCCTGCGAAAGCGTGGCGTGCCAAAGATCAAGTTCATCGGGTTGATTGCAGCACCGGAGGGCGTGCGAACGCTACGTGAATCGTTTCCCGATGTCCCGTTGCACCTTGCAGCATTAGATAGTCATTTGAATGAATTGGGTTACATTGTGCCGGGCCTGGGAGACGCCGGCGACCGGCAATTCGGCACGTAATTACGTCGAGCAGGTCGCGCCACGCCGATTCCAGGGCATACGGGCTAACAGCATTCCCATGCCGCAGGTGTCCGTCAGGCCTGCGAAGACCAGTCCGGCGCCGACGAAAGCGCTGAGGCCGTAGAGCCATTGAGATACGAAGGCGCCCAGTGCAACGCCAAGCAAGACCAACGAACCGGCGGCGATTCGAACCTGGCGTTCGAGCGACATCGCCTTTTTTCCTCGTGCGACGGGCAAGCCGGCTTGCTCCCACGCAAGCGTGCCGCCTTCGACGTGGACGACATTTGACACGCCGGCAGCGATCAGCTTTTCGCACGCCATTTGGCCTCGACTGCCTGATCGGCAAATGACGTACAAAGGGCGATCCGATTTCGCTCGGTCTTCTTTGATTAGTTTGGCATCCAGTTGATCGAGCGGGAGGCATCTCGCAAATGTCACATGGATTTCGCCGAATTCCGCGGGCGTGCGGACGTCGATCAAATTTACCGCTTCTTTTTCATGGCGATCGGCCAAATCGCGGGGAGTGATTGTGGTGATCATTTCAAGATTCCTTTGTTGCTTTCGTTTGAAGGTCTACGAGTTATCCTTGGAAGTCGTGATGTCGGACCGAGACCTCGGTCCGCATTCGCCGCTCATTCAGGTTCGTACGCCCATTTTGGGCAAGACCCAAACCTGTAGGAGCAGCCAGATTCCCAACACCGCTAACGGAATCAGCAATTCCATGGAATTCCTCCTGAGACTCATCTGGTCTCCAAATGCGATGCAATCACTGGCTTGCTGCCGCCGTTCCCGCTTGCCACGTCTTGAACGAGCCGGTCAAATTGCGGCAGCGCTGGCGCCGCCGGCGACGCCGCCCACAATCAGAATTCGCCGGCTCATGTTTGGCACTCCCGGAATTTCCGCAATAATGACTCGACAACACTTGATCTACAGAATACTATATCACTATATGGCAATATGTCAATAGGTGAAAAATGAAGAGGCAGCAACTGGGCCGCGAGCAGCTGGAATCCGTCGCCGGCCTGTTCGGCGTGCTCGCCGAAGCGACTCGCCTGGAGATACTCCAGGCGTTGCAGCAGGGACCGATCTCCGTCGGCGGACTGGTCGAGACTTTGCACGCGAAACAGGCCAACATATCGAAGCAGCTTGGCATCCTGTACGATGCCGGGCTGCTGTCTCGAGAACGCGCCGGCACGCAAATCTACTACTCGATCCGCGAACCAATGATCTTCGAGTTGTGCAGCCTCGTCTGCAGGAAGATCAGGCAGGATGCACAAGAGCAGGCCAAGCGGTTTGCCGGCGTTGGGAAATGAAAAGGCCCGCAGGAACGCCCTGCGGGCCGAAGCGGTTTCAAACAGAAGCCTTTCACATGCCGAGGACAATTACTTGTCCTTCTTCTTCTCTTCCTTCTTCAGGATCTTCGGAATGTCGGCCATGATGGCTTCGATATCCTTGTCCTTCAACTCGCCTTTCTTAAACACGTGATTCGCCATGACCTTTCGTTGGTTGTAAAGGATCACGGTGACTTCAGCGTCTTTGGCGACTTCGTACTTCGGCGGGCCAGTCGGCTGGTCAATCGACAGGATGACCTTCTTGAGGTCTTCCTTCTTGGCCAGGTCGGCGAGTTTGTCTTTGAGCGATTCATCGTCGCTGCAGAACACGACGAAACTGCCCATTTTTTCCTTCGAGTGTGCGGCCACCGTAGCATCAACCTTCTTGACCAGACTGGTCAAGCTGTCGGACGTTTCGCGAGCGAAAATCATCACGACAGGATTGGCGCCGTTCTTTCAGACCAGGCACACTTTCTTGTCTTTGTCCGGTCCGTTGCAATGCAACGGGTTGAACGGACCCGGAATGTTCTTGCCGACCTCGGGGCCGGACTTCAGGTCGCCCGCCAATGCGCTTGTGGCCAGGATCAGGCCGCAAAACGCAGGAGCGAGCCAAGCTGCTCGTCTCATGCAGGACTCCTTGGAGTAAGGATAAACGATCGGAACCGCTTAGCTGTACTGACGTATTAGAGTTACCAGATATTCAAAGCGGCGGAAAGGGGGAAGTAATGAAAAGTGGAAGGCATTTGCACCTGGTTCAGTTGCCTCCACGCTCATGATGTTGATCCATTTCGGCACTGGGTAATAGCCCCCACCGCAGCGCCTGGTCCTGCGTGTACTGCTTGCCCAGCGTCAGTGCCGTCAGCGCCTTGCACAATTCGAATCCCAGATAGAACGCATGATCAGGATCCATCTTCGGATCGCGGCGGCACATCTGTTCAAACAACGCAAATGGATCGCCTCCACGCAGGTGCATCGCGTTGTTGATCGCATGCAACTCCCCTCGCTCGGCAAACAACCGGTAATTTCGATCGGTCACACGCGCCGCAAGGTCGCGCAGCGCTTCGTCGCCCATTTCGTGCACTTTGGGATCGCGGAGCATGACTAGGCTGGGTTCGAGCCGTTTGGGCACGACTCGCTCCCGCACGGCAAAATGCACGAGCCGCCGGGCCAAATCGAGCTCGCGGACGCAGGTTCGACACCACGAGATCACTTGAGTCGTAAGTACGCTACGGATGCCGAGTTCCTGACAGAAGCCCGCGAGCATCACGTTGACCCCGGCCGAATCGACGTCCGTCAACTCCGTCAGATTGCCGACGCCCATCATCATTTCAGCAGTTGGATATTTGCGGCGCACCTCCAGGTAACGGCCCAGCGACGCAGCGAAGCCAATGCCGATCGGTTCGATAATTGGGTCGATTCGAAAACGGACGCCGTCACGGATAAGCCGCTCAACAGCGGCGTCAAGACTGTCGATGTCAGCCGGCGTTTCCGGTATGACCACAACTTCCGCTCCGAATCGCTCGTGCCATTCCTTGGCCCGATCCACGTTCGTGCGATTGACGCTCAACACCAACTCCGCACCCGCCGAAAGCGCCAGTTCCACCTCGACCGGATTGAAACTGTCGACGGAGACTCTAAGGCCAGCATCCCGCAGCGTTCGCACGGCATCGCCGACGCCAGTCCAGGTCGCGCCTGGATCGCAACCCAGGTCAATAACGTCTGCACCATCGGCGGCGAGTTGTTGCGCCTCGTACCGCAATTGCTCATGCGACAGGCTTGATGCGTGGTTGATCTCGGCAATGATTTGAATGTCGTACATTCCGTACTCTTTGGGCCGAGTCGCTTGCGTCCCGAAATACTCGGGCAGGTCGCGCAGGTCTTTGGGACCGCGCTCGACGGGACGCCCGGTCGCCTGCACAACGTCCTCGATCGGCCCGCGGCAAAAGCCAGGCAGTACGATTCTGTCGGTTCCGTCTGTCCCTCGAAGGTGCCGTGCAACCCAGTTCGTCGTTAAGAGCGCAGCCACCGTGATCGGTAATACGGCCACGTCAGCCTCAAACCCGATTCGTGGCGCGAGATCCGCCAACAGTTTTCGGAGCGAAGGCTCGGCCAGTTTGCCTGTCACAAAAAGAATGCGCTGCGGCGCAGTCATCGCGTACCCTCGCGACGCCGCACTGTTTGACAGCACAATTTGAGACCACGATGCATGCATTTCAGACTATCACAACGTGGCAAATTCGTGAGCAGGCGTGTCCAGTTTCCATTCAATTTGCACTTTTCGGCTCGATTTGCATCGCCGCAAACGACTGTCAACGAGGCAATTCTTTGGCGGCATGGCATTTGCACTTGGTTTGGAGTGGAGAAGATGCACTACCGAGGAACTCACATGCGATTGGCGACACCACGCGGTTTCACGTTGATCGAATTGCTGGTTGTGATTGCGATCATTGCCATATTGATCGGCCTGTTGTTGCCGGCCGTGCAAAAAGTTCGCGAAGCCGCCGCTCGCGCCAAGTGCCAGAACAATTTGAAGCAGCTCGGCCTAGCGGTTCACAATTACGAGTCGGCCCTCGGCGTGTTTCCGCCAAGCATGCTGGCGCCGATTGGCGCCACATTTGGCACGAACAACGGGTCGTGGTCGATTCACGGGAGAATTCTGCCGTACATCGAACAAGGCAATGCCGGCGTGTTGGTCAACCTCGAAGTTGCGTGGGATCAGCAGCTCGCCACCGGCGTGCCGCAGACTCGCATTCCCGTCTTCATGTGCCCCAGCGAATTGAATGACCGCGTGCGAAATAACGGCACTTCACCGTTTGTCTATCCGCACAATTACGGTTTCAACTTCGGCACCTGGTTCGTTTACGATCCTCGAACCGGCAGCGGCGGCGACGGCGCGTTCTTTCCGAACGCCAGGCTTCGCGCGACTTCGTTCTACGACGGCATGAGCACAACGCTTTGTGCAGCTGAGGTGAAGACCTTTACGCCATATGTCCGCAATACCGCCGATCCTGGATTCAATCCGCCGTCGTCTCCGTCTCAAATTCCGCCTCTATGTGCGGGCGGTCAGAACAAACTCGGACCGGGCCCGAACGACAACACAGGCCATACCGAATGGCCCGACGGCCGAGTGCATCACAGCGGGTTCACCACTGTGTTTACGCCAAACACCGTGGTGCCCTACGTTGTCGGCGGCGTCACCTACGACATCGATTACAACTCGCGTCAGGAAGGCAACAGCGCCACAGCGGTTACATACGCTGCTATCACCGCACGCAGTTTCCACACTGGAGGCGTCGTTAATACGCTCATGATGGATGGCTCGGTCCGAACCGTGTCGAACAACATCAATCCAACGATCTGGCGAGCGCTCGGCACTCGCAACGGCGGCGAAGTGATCAGCGATTATTGAGAGAAACCCGACGCAGCAAGGCCGCAACCAAAAAGAACCACACCACAAAGACACAAAGAAAGACACTTGTATTCTTTGTGTCCTTTGTGTCTTTGTGGTCAAGCTTGAAGGCTCCGTGCTGAGCGAGGTTCCTTACCAAATCCGATTCATCACGATTTCCCTAGCTCATTCGCTCTTTTTGTCGCGGCTTCGACTGCGTCCATGAGCGCCGCGCGGAGGCCGCCTCGCTCCAGGGCGTGCAGGCCGGCGATCGTCGTACCACCGGGGCTGGTGACCATGTCTTTGAGTGGGCCGGTATGCAAGCCGGTTTCGAGCACCATGCGTGACGCGCCGAGGACGGTTTGCGCCGCGAGGCCGGTTGCCACATCGCGGGGAAGGCCCATGCGGACGCCGCCGTCGCTCAGTGCCTCGATCACCGCGTAAACGAATGCAGGGCCGCTGCCGCTTAAGCCCGTGACCGCGTCAAGCAAATGTTCCGGCAATCGATACGCTTTGCCGACGGAATTGAAGAGTCGATCAACAAGCGCAACATCATCTGTCGTCGCGGTGGGTCCCGGCGAATAGCCCGCAGCACTCGCGCCCAGCAGCGCAGGAGTGTTCGGCATCACGCGCACAATGCGGCACGCCCCGCCCGTTTCGTCGGCGAGTCGGTCCAACGTAATTCCGGCGGCAATCGAGATTAAGAGATGCCGCGACTTCAACAGCGACCCGACGTCCTTCAACAGAGCCGATACAACCTGCGGCTTCACGGCGAGCACCAAGACATCGTAATCGGCGACCACGGAACGGTTGTCCGGTGTCGCCTTCCAGCCGGTTCGTTCGTGGAAATTGCTCCGGGCTTCGGGCGATGGGTCGCTGGCAATCCCATCCTCGATGGCGACCAGTTTTGCGTTGGTCCAGCCGCGAGCGAGCGCCCCCGCCATCTGACCGGCGCCGAGGAAGGCGATGCGTACTTGAGATGGTTCGGCCATTAGCTCGTTTCCTTAACTGCATATCGCCCGGATCGGGCTACCATAATCGATCTCCAGTCGTTTGCGGCCCGGCACGTCGAGGCTGTGCGGGTCGAGGCCGAGGCGATCGAGCACTGTCGCATGAATATCGGTGATGTAATGCGGATGTTCGACCGCGTGGAAGCCGAGTTCGTCGGTCGCGCCGTGGATCACGCCGCGCTTGATGCCCGCACCGTAGAACCAGACCGTGAAGCCGTGCGGGTGATGGTCCCGGCCTGTCGGCATCTTGTACGTGTCGCGCACTTCCAGGCCCGGCGTACGACCGAACTCGGTACAACAAACAACTAATACATCTTCCGATAGGCCAGTGCGTTTCAAATCCTGAATCAGGCCGGCGAGCGGCTTGTCCACTCGAGCAGCGCTACGACTGTGATTCTTTTGCAAGTCCAAGTGCGAGTCCCACTCGCCGTAGTCGCTGAGATAAACCAGCGTGAATCGCACGCCGCGCTCGGCAAGCCGCCGGACCGCGAGAAGTCGCCGGCCATAGACCGCCGTGTTCGGATTGTCGATTCCATAGAGCTTCTGGGTCTCGGCCGTCTCTTGATTGAGATCAAGCACCTGCGGCACGGTCTTTTGCATGCGGAAGGCCAGCTCGTAGCTCTTGATGCGAGCGCGCAATTGCTCATCGTGCGGATACTCGACCGCCGAAAGCCGATTTAGTTCATCGACGAATTCAAACTGATTCTCGTATTCCTTCGGCAATACGCCCTTGCCTCGCGTCGCGAACGGCAGCGGGTTCGCGGGATCGAGCGACAGTTCGACGGCCGAGTGTGCCGGGCCAAGGTAATCACCGGCCATGTTCTTCTTGACGCGCACGTCCTTGTACTGGCCGAGGAAAACAAACTGCGGCAGGTTTTCGTTCAGCGTGCCGAGGCCGTAGCTGATCCAGGAGCCGATAACCGGCTGCTGCTCATCGAGTTGATGCCGGCCGGTGTGCATCTGAAATTCAGCGCCATGATCGTTGTCGGTGGTGTACATGGAGCGGACAAAAGCCATTTCGTCGACGCAGCCCGCCAGGTGCGGGAACCAATCGGCGACGTCGAGGCCGATCCGGCCGTGTCGCTTGAATCCAACTTGCAGCGGGAAGATCTTTGGGTAGGGCCTGACTCCACCGACGACGTCACGCGAGTGTTTCGCGAACAACGGCGACTTCAGTGGATCGGGGTGCGGCGTTTCGGCGAACGTCTTGCCCGCGTATTTGGTCAATGCCGGCTTCGGATCGAAGCTCTCCAACTGACTGACGCCGCCGGAGAGAAACACCCAGATGACGCTCTTCGCCTTCGGCGCGAACTCCGGCTTGCCGCTGGGAACGTGAGCACGGACGATGCCGTCGCGAAACAGCATCGAGCCCAAAGCGAGCCCCGTGCAACCGAGGCCGACATCAGCGAGAAATGTGCGACGATTCACGCGATTGCAGCAATTCATTGTCATCTCGCATTTTGCCTGCCACAATTGGCGGGCTAAGTGTCATCGCACCGTGACAAAGTCCGTGTGATTGAATAACGCAAGCACCAGATTCTCGCGGGCCCGTTGCGCCGGCTCAGTCGATGGTCCGTCGGGGCCGACCGCAACCAGGTCTTTCTTATTCGCTTCGAAAAGCACTTGTTGCCGTTTGATAAACTCCGCCGATGCACGGACCTCGGCAGGCGTCGGCGAACGCTGAAGCACCGTCTCAAATGCCACGCGGACGACGCCTTCATCAGTCTTGCTGCTGGCAGCCAATTTCTTTGCCAACAATCTCGATAGGCGCTGGGCCAACTCGCTGTTGCTCATTGCCAACGCCTGTTGCGGCAGCACGGACGTCGTCCGAACATAGGCGTCACACGGATTGGCCGCGTCGAACAGATCGAGGAACGGCATCCGTGTTTCGCCGTGATGCGCGAGATACAGACTCCGCCGCTTCGAAGTCATGCCCTGCTCCTGGGCGATCTCCGGTCCGCCGGCGGCCATGTCCAGTTCACCGGCCACGTGCAGCATCGCATCACGAACGACCTCTGCTTCCATGCGGCGCGTCGGAAACTTCCAAAGGTAAACATTATCCGGATCGACAGAAACGCCGGCGTCGCCGCGCGAACTCATCCGGTATGCCTGACTTGTGACGATCATGCGATGCAGAGGCTTAAACTTCCAGCCGTTCTTGATCAATTCGACTGCAAGCCAATCGAGCAATTGCGGGTGGCTTGGCGGCTTGCCGCTCTTGCCGAAGTTTGCGGTCGTTTCAATTAGCGGCCTGCCGAAGTGCCAGCCCCATAAATGATTCACCGCTACCCGCGCCGTCAACGGGTTGTCGGGACTGGCAATCCACTTCGCGAGCGCCGCCCGCCTGCCGCTGCTGGTCTTTGGATAAACCGGCGACAACGGTGTGTAATTCGTCGATGCGGACACAAGCGCTGTTCGTGCCGCTTCCACTTTAGTTGCGGCTGCGGGGCTCGGTTTCTCGATTCGGGCAATGATGGCGGTGTCGAGAGCGTGCTGCCGCTCTGCACGACCGGCGGCCTCGCTTGCCGTTTTCGCGTCGCCCTTGGCGCTGAGATAGACGACATCGTCGGCCGCGATTCTCGCTTCGAGTGCCGCCAACGCCGATCGAGCAGCAGTCAGTCTCGCTTCCGCAAGACGTAAGCCGTCGGCCTCGGCGATCTTGTTCCAAATTATGGTCGGAAGCGATTGAAACGCGGCCAAGGGCCTCGGCGTTGTCGTGAATCGAGCACGCAAATTCGCCAGGTCCGATTCGGCTTTGGCGATGCCGGGCCTGAGCTTTGCGCGTTCTTCGTCGCGCACAAACGACTTCAGTCCCGGATACCATGCCGTCGGCGGCAGTTTCACCGGCTCAACCTGAAAGCGACTGCTGCCCAGCGATTTTGGCACAGTGGGCGGAACCGGCGGCCGGTCCTTTGACTTGTTGCGTTCGTCGCCACCGGTGTAGAAAAAAGTCGCTGCGTCCGGCTTTTCGTCGTAAACACGAACCATTCCGCTTTTGATCGGCGGATACGACTTCGTGTAGACATATTTCTCGTAGGGGCCGGGATCGGGCTCGCCAGGCCAACGATCGTGGCGAATCTCAATCGGTTCGAAGATCGCACGAAATCCGAAATACTCTTCCTGGGTGATCGGGTCGTACTTGTGGTCGTGACAGTGGCAACAATTGAGCGTCAGGCCCAGAAAGGCCTTGGCCGTGTGTTCGACATTGTCACGCATCCAGTTGTTGTAATTCCATCTGAAGAAGTTGCGGACAATGAAGCCAGTCGCCGCCAGGTTCTTCTCGTCGCCAGGGCAAATCTCATCGGCGGCAAGCATCTCCATGATCATGCGATCGTAACCGCGATCCTCGTTTATCGACCGAACGATCCAATCTCGCCATCGCCAAACTTGCGCGTAGCTGTTGAGTACGTCGGGAACCGACCGGCGGCCGTACCAATCCGAGTATCGCCAAACGTCCATCCAATGCCGGGCCCAGCGTTCGCCGTATTCGGGCCGGTTCAACAGCTGATCGACGACGCGTTCGTAAGCGTGCGGAGAAGCATCTGCGAGAAATGCCTGCAGGTCCGATCGTGTCGGAGGCAGCCCGATCAAGTCGATGTAAACGCGGCGCAAGAGTGTCGTTCGATCTGCAGGCTCGGCCGGAGTCAACTTTCGTTTTGAGTGTTCGGCCGCGAGAAATCGATCAATCGGGATTTGATTCCACTGGGTATCGGCTGCATTCGGCGGTTCGACAGCTTTGGGCGGCTTGAAGGCCCAGTGCGACTCGGCCGCGATTGCCGCGTCGATGCTAATGATCAGAGCGATTTGGGTCACAAATCGGAACTTCATTACGCGAGCCTTTGATTCCGGCGAGCAGCACAAAGCGAGGCAATCGCTCGCCTAAAACCGGCGGGAGTATGCCTCTCACTATAACGACCCCTTGGACCGCCCGCAATGCTCGGGACAGGTTCCTTCCCATTCACCGGAGTGAGACATGATTGATTTGAAGAATTCGATTCTGGCGGCGGCCGTGCTCTTCGGAGTTGCCGCGTGCGTGCATGCCGACGACGCCAAGCCGAAAAAGGAGATCAAGAAGGGCCAGATGATCGAGGCCACGATTGCCGGCGTCGACACCGTGAAGAGTTCCATCACGGTGAAAGTCAAGGACGAAACGCAGAACTACTCGGTCGGCAAAGACTGCAAGATCATGATCAAGGGCAAGGAAGACGCGACACTGAATGATCTCAAGACCGATACACGTATCGCCTTGCTGCTTTCAGATGACAAGAAGACCGTCATGGCAATCAAGGTCGCCGGCAACAAAGAGACGCCGAAGCCGAACAAGGAAGCGAAAAAGGGAGAGTTCATCGAGGCAACGGTGAAAAGCGTGGACACTGCGAAGAGTACAATTACGATCACCGCGAAAGACAAAGACCAGACGCTCGAAGTCGGCAAAGACGCCAAGATCATGCTCAAAGGCAAAGACGGGGGAAGCCTCGCCGACATCAAGCCCGAGATGCGAGTCGCGTTGATGCTGTCGCCCGACAAGAAGTCCGTGCTCGGCATCAAGGCCGGCGCCAAGAATGAGACGAAAAAGCCGACCAAAGAAGCAGCCGGTCACGGTGAATTGAAGTCGGTCGACGCCGCGAAGAACACGGTTGTGATCTCGACCGGCAAGAAAGGCAATGTTGTTGATCAAACATTCGCGATCAGCAAAAACGCACAAATCGTCGTTGCGGGCAACAAGAATGCCGCCATCGCCGATCTGAAGCCAGGCACGCAAGTCGCATTCATGCTTTCGGACGACAAAAAGTCGATTACTTCAATTAAGTCGGCTGAGAAGAAGATGAAGTAGAAGGACGTTTGAGAAAGCTATCCGCCTGTTCCTCGAGCGATGACTCGCCCTTCTCGTGGCAACAGGCTAACGGAGCAGGCGGACGGCATTTCGTCGGAAAAAACTACGTTACTTGTGCCAGCGGCTTTGGGTTTGTAAACACTCTCGGTTCCTTTCGGATTTATCTTGTAGCCGCTACGGGTTACAGAATGCAAGCGATTTCATACACACTGTTTCAGGCCGCGATTCGTACTTCATTTTGAAATCGGTAAACGACCGAATTGACGGAACGTATCGGCCTGACGTCTCGTCGCTCGCCACGCACTTTGACATTCTCAAACGGGATCGTAGCTTTGGTCGGTTGATTACAAAAGCGCGGCTTTGCGGTTCCGTTCGCGGTGCGCGAAGAATGAGGAACGGGCGGCAGAAAATGGCAGGAATTGACATGCTTGGCGCGATTTTTTGGAAAAACCGATCGCAGGGTGCGGCACGACAACAGTTCAACATAGAGGCACAGTGGACTTGGCACGGCATAGCCGCAATCCAGAGCGTTTCTCGCAGAGGCGCAGAGTTCGCAGAATTTCTCTGCGGCCACTGCGCCTCTGCGTGAGATTCAATACCTTTGCCTCGCGCGATGGCATTGATCGAAGGTTTTACAGTGAGAAGTCACTGGCTTGGGCTCGTTGAAGCGAGAAATGCGCTTTGCAAAGGGAATTCGCCATATCAGGTCGGCGACTGCATCTTCGCCTCCTATAATAATTCTTTTGCTAAACCGAACATGGGTGGTGCCCCGCCGATGGCCGAGGAACAAGTCCTCATTTTCGACTTTGGTTCGCAGTTCGCACAATTGATTGCCCGTCGCGTTCGCGAACTGAATGTGTTCTGTCAGATCGTCCGCCACGACCTGCCTGCGGCAAGAGTCGCTGCACTGAAGCCCAAGGGCATCATTTTGTCCGGCGGCCCAGCCAGCGTCTACGATGCAGGCGCTCCAAAGTGCGACCCCGGCATATTTGAATTAGGCATTCCGGTACTCGGCATCTGTTACGGCCTGCAACTGGCTGTGCAAGCGCTGGGTGGAAGAGTCAACCCGTCGAAACACCGCGAGTTCGGCCGTGCGAAACTCTCGGTAATTGCAGCGGATTCGCTGCTGGCAGGCGTGCCAGCCGAAACAACGGTGTGGATGAGCCACGGCGATCAGGTGGCGCCGCACGCCGATTTCCTTCCGTTGGCGTCGACCGACACGTGTCCGATTGCTGCAGCCCGACATCGCACCCGGCCTTTCTTCGGCCTGCAGTTTCATCCCGAAGTCAGCCACACGCCGCAGGGAAGCCAGGTGTTGCGCAACTTCCTGCATGACATCTGCGGCTGTCGCGGCACCTGGAAGATGTCGGCATTCATCGAACGCACGGTGACGGAGATTCGCGAGCGCGTCGGTCATCGTCGCGTCATCTGCGGCCTGTCAGGCGGTGTGGATTCTTCAGTGACGGCGGCGCTGTTGCGCCGTGCGATCGATGGCCAGGTCGCGTGCATTTTCGTCAATAATGGACTGTTGCGGCATAACGAGCTGCAAGCGGTACAGCGAACCTTTCAGGGGGCATTCGGTGTCGAACTTCATACGGTCAACGCGGAGGAGCGATTCCTCAACGCCCTAAGGGGCGTCAGCGATCCTCAGGAAAAGCGCAAGATCATCGGCCATGTGTTCATCGACGTTTTTCGCGATGAAGCTCGTACAATCGAGAACGCGGCGTTTCTGGCGCAAGGAACGCTGTATCCGGATGTGATTGAAAGCGGCGGGTCCGTCGACGGGCCGGCGGCGACGATCAAGACGCACCACAATGTCGGCGGACTACCCAAGGAACTTGGCTTCGAACTGATCGAGCCGCTCCGCGACCTGTTCAAAGATGAAGTGCGAAGGCTGGGATTGGAACTAGGACTGCCGGAAAATCTAATCTGGCGGCATCCGTTCCCCGGCCCCGGACTCGCTGTGCGGTGTCTCGGTCCCGTTTCGGCCGACCGGTTAGCGGTCTTGCGTCAAGCGGACATGATTCTCCTGGAAGAGCTTAAGAAGCAAGGCTGGTATCTGCAAGTGTCGCAGGCGTTCGCCGTTCTGTTGCCTGTGCAATCGGTCGGCGTGATGGGCGACGGCCGCACGTACGAAAATGTCGTGGCACTCCGTGCCGTGCAAACAGACGATTTCATGACCGCCGATTGGTCGCGCTTGCCGCACGACCTGCTGGCGCACATTTCAACGCGGATCATCAACGAGGTCGCAGGCGTGAACCGAGTCGTGTACGATATCAGCAGCAAGCCGCCCGCAACCATCGAGTGGGAATAGGGGAATTTCAGATTGTAGATTCTTAATTTCAGATTGATGAAAACCGCTGACAAGGTTTAGATTGGAACGAATCGTAATCTGAAATCTGATTTTGGACCAAAGTCATGCGATTCACGAAAATGCAAGGCTGTGGCAACGACTACATCTATGTGAACTGCTTTGAAGAGCGGGTGCCGCGAGATTTGGTGACCCTGAGCCGGGCGATGAGCGACAGGCACTTTGGCGTTGGCGGCGACGGGCTCATTCTGATCTGTCCGTCTGAGAAGGCTGACGCCCGCATGCGCATGTTCAATGCCGACGGCAGCGAGTCTGAGATGTGCGGCAACGGGTTACGCTGCGTCGCCAAATACGTGTACGATCATGGCATCGCCGCAAAACCGAATTTGAACATCGAAACCGGCCGGGGCGTCTTGAGCGTCGAATTGGAGATTGCCGACGGTAAGGCCGTTAGTGTCTGTGTGAACATGGGCAAACCGATCCTGCAGTCGGCGGCCATTCCGACGACGTTGCCGGGCGACCCGCCTATTCTGGCGCCGCTGACGATTGACGGCGAAACACTGAAATTCACTTGCATATCGATGGGAAATCCGCATGCAGTGACGTTTGTCCGAGAGATCACGGACCGCCACGTCCATGTCTTGGGGCCGAGGATTGAAACGCACCCGGCGTTTCCACGAAAAACAAACGTCGAGTTCATCCGCGTGAATCGACCAGACGACGCAACCATGCGAGTTTGGGAACGCGGCAGCGGCGAGACGCTCGCTTGCGGTACCGGCGCTTGTGCGTCGGTGGTGGCCGGAGTCCTCGCCGGTACGCTGAACCGTAAAGTAAAGATGCACCTGCTTGGCGGCGACCTTGACATACACTGGTGCGAAAATGATGATCACGTGTACATGACCGGGCCGGCCGTCGAGGTGTTTAGCGGCATTTGGCCGAACTGACAATGCATTGATTCGACTTGATTCATTTTCGGGACTTCGCTATGTCCGCCGCTCCGGAACCAGAGCCACTGCTAGACGGGTTCGAGGTGGTGCCCGAAGTGTACCCTGCGTCGAACCTCATCTGGCCCGTTCGTGCGTTGCTTGTAGTGATTGCACTGGGCATCGCCGGAGTCATGACGGTGGGCGCATGTTTGCACCCATACGACAGCGACGGCCAGCCGAAAAAGCAGGAGACGCACCGCCAGTTGGGCCTGCCCGCGTGCAGTTTCTACCGGATGACGGCGTTGCCCTGTCCGTCGTGCGGGTTCACCACCAGTTTTTCATTGGTGATGCACCTGGATCCGCTCAACGCATTGCGTGCCAACTCGGTCGGCACGATATTGGCGTTGTTCTGCCTCTGCGTCGTACCGTGGGCGATTGTGAGTGCATGGCGCGGTCGATACGTTTGGGTTGCCTCCGGCGAACAGACATTGATCGTATGCCTGGTGGCGTTCGTAGTAATGATGCTGACACGGTGGGCAATCCTGTTGTCGATCACGATGGCAAACCGATAGCCTCCGAAGAAAAGGGACTAGACCATGGCACGGACGCCAATTGCTCGCCGATGGATCGGCATCACGCTGCTCGTCTTGATCATCGGTGGATTCGGCTGCAATCCGCTGATCGCACCGTTGTACCTTCTAGGCGTATTCAACAAGCCAACGATTCCTCCGGAGCATCCCTTCTACGAAAAGGCACGTGCTGACAAAGACAAGCGGAACATCAAGGTCGTATTGCTGCCGAGCCGCGGGCAGAACGTCCCAGTCGATTTCGCGGGTTCCGAAGTGAAACTCGCGACGATGTTCGCAGGCAAACTCACGGCAGGCTTCGCCGACAATAAGGAAAAGGTGACGATCGTTCCTGTTTCCGACATCGAGAAATTCAAACAGGAACACGAGGATTGGGCGGCGATGGACCCCCGCGAGATCGGCAAGAAGTTCAAAGCCGACTACGTCATCGACATGGAACTGTCGGCACTGAGTCTGCATCCCAAGGCCAGTCACAAGCAGTTCCTGCAAGGTAACGTCCGAGTCAGTCTCTCGGTGATCGACGTGGAGAAGGCCGGTGAAGAAGGCGTATGGCGAAGCGAATACACTCGCCAGTACCCAGCCACAGGCCCGCAGGCAGTTGATTCCGAAATGAGCCCGGAGAGATTTCTACAGCAGTTCTTCTTCCGAGCAGCAATCGATTTGTCCTGGAAGTTGACCGCACATCCCACTTCGGAACATCACGCCAACGATTGACCTCGCCCGAATACGCGTCTGCGCTTACGATGTCGCCATGCGTTCATTTGCCAAGGCGGGCTTGCGCTTCGTCGCGTTGATCGCAGTTTCACCGCTGCTGCTGTCGTACTGGTGCTGGTCGTTGCTATTGGGCCGCGACCGGGCGCTCGAAGGTTCGTCGCAGACTCTCTCGCTTTTTCCGGGACTGATTGGGCAATACCTTCGCCGGGCGTTTCTGTCGCAGACATTGGCGGCGTGTCACAAATCAGCCGTCGTTGAATTCGGCACGCTCTTTTCGCAAACCGGAGCTCGGCTTGAAGAGAATGTCTATGTCGGTCCTCGCAGCCAATTAGGTCTCGTCCACATTGAGCGGGATGCGCTTCTCGGCCCCGGCGTGCAAGTGCCCAGCGGCGCGCAGACTCACGGAACAGCGGATGCGACCAAGCCGATCCGCGAGCAGGAACATCGCCGCGCGCTCGTTCGAATCGGCGCCGGGGCATGGATCGGCGCCGGCGCGATCGTCATGGCCGATGTGGGAAAAGGCACAGTGGTTGGCGCCGGCGCTGTCGTTACCAAGCCGTTGCCGGACATGGTGATTGCGGTCGGAGTGCCTGCACGAGTGGTCAAGACGCGTGCGGAAGCCGGCAAAAGCTGACAGTCACGACTGAATCGCCGACACTATCAAGTCGTTGACTCGTTTCGCAAACGCTGCAGGGTCTTTCAATTTTGACCCTTCGGCAATGGTCGCTTGATCCAACAGCAATCGCCCGAATTCTTCGATGCGCGGATTGTCGGCGCTCTTTGAATGCATATCTCGTAAGGCCGCGACGACCGGATGGTTTGCATTGATTTCGAGCACACGCTTACTTTCGGCCTGTTCGCCGCGGCCCATGCGCTGAAGCAATCGCTCCAAATGGGCCGTGTGCGCGCCGGCATCGGCTACCAGACAGGCAGCACTATCCGTGAGTCGCTTCGAAATGCGCACGTCGCTGACTTCAGGCAACCTGGCTTTGAGATACTCCAATAGCGGCTTGAAAGTCTCGGCAGCGGCCGGCTCGTCTTTGCCGGCGGCTTCGTCCATTTCGCCGCGATCGACCGCTTTCAAATGCTTTTCCTTGTAGGTTCCGAGCGACGGAATCGCGAATTCGTCAATCGGATCGGTCAGCAACAGCACGTCGTAGCCCTTCGCCCGGCACGCTTCAAGGTACGGCGAGTGCGTCAGCGCGTCGCGATCTTCGCCGATGAGGTAGTAGATGTCTCTCTGCCCCTCGGGCATCTTGCTGACATATTCGGCAAGTGTCGTGAATTGGCCGCTGGGAGTGTTAGCCGATTTGAAGAGCGTTAGCTCCGCGATTTTCTCGCGATTCGCCCAATCCTGGCCAAGACCCTCTTTCAACACGGCTCCAAGGCTTTTGTGAAACTGCAGGTATTTTTCGTACTCCTTGTTCTTCATGCCTTCGAGCGTCTGAAGGATATTGCGGACCACATTCTTGCGAATCGTGTCCAACTGACCGGTCTGCTGCAATATTTCGCGCGAGATGTTCAGCGGCAGGTCGGCCGCATCCACAACGCCGCGAATGAATCGCAAATACATCGGCAGAATCTGCTCGCAACGTTCCATGATGAGTACGCGTTGAATGTACAGCCTCAAGCCGGTTTTCGGTTCGCCCCATTCCATTTCCATTGGCTTGTGCTGGGGAACGAACATCAGCACTTTGAATTCGTTCGCCCCCTCGGCGGCATAATGAATGACCTTGGCGGGCTCTTCTTCGTCGTGCGTCAACTGCTTGTAAAACTCGGCATATTCTTCGGACTTAACCTCTGACTTGTTCCGCAGCCAGATCGCCTTGCGCGAATTGAGCGTTTCTTCCGCGATCGTCTTGTTCTTGTTTTCGTCCTCCTTTTCAACGTCCATGACAATCGGGTGTTCGACAAAGTCGGAAAACTTTCGAACGATCGATCGCAGTGTCCAATCGCTGAGGTACTGCTTGGCGTCGGCTTTGAGATGCAGGATGACGGCGGTGCCGCGGGTCGGCTTTTCGCATTCTTCGATTGTGAACTCGCCTTGACCGTCCGACTGCCAGAGAGTCGCGGCGTTGCCGGCGCCGCCGGGTCGCGTGATGACGGTCACTTTGTCGGCAACCATGAACGACGAGTAGAATCCGACGCCGAATTGGCCAATCAGTTCGAGCCGCTGCTGGGCCTGCTGCTGCTTGAGCGATTCGAGAAAGTGACGGGTTCCCGATCGCGCGATGGTGCCGAGGTTCTCGATCACTTCCTGCCGCGACATGCCGATGCCATTGTCGGCGACGGTCAAAGTGCCGGCTTTCTCGTCAGCCGAAATCTTGATCTTCCAGTCTTTGTTGTCCTCGATTGCGTCCTCGCGTGAAAGCGAGTCGAACTTGATCTTGTTGATGGCGTCGCTGGCATTGCTAACCAGTTCACGCAAGAAAATCTCAGGGTTCGAATAAAGCGAATGCGTGATCAGGTGAAGCAATTGCTTCAGCTCGGCTTTAAATTCCATCGTCTGCGACATCGCGTAGTTCCTCGAAAACAAACGTCGTCGAGGAATTATAGAAAAAGACCGCTTTCGGCTGAGCCCAGAATCAATTCGCTCCACTCTCGATTCGATCCGTATCTCTCTTCAGATAGCGGGCGCCCCAGAGCCAGAATGCGCCGCTGACAGGCACGAGCAGCGTCACGATGAGAATTGCGGTACTCAAGCTCGATTGATCCGCAATTGCGCCGATGACGAACGGTGAGATCGCGTCGCCCAGCGCGTGGATGACGAAGATGTTGAGCGCGAAGGCAGAGGCGCGAACGCTGGGATGTGTCACGTTTGCCAATGCCGTGTTGGTTGGCCCAGTGTTGAAGAACAGGAAAAAGATTGCGGCAAACAGTAAGAGCCAGGCATATGGAAACGGAGTAAACAGCGCCGCGACAAAGAGCGGAAAGCCGATAAGCATGCCGATTCCGGATACGAGGAAATAGGAACCGGAGAACCTCGGCCGCAGCCGATCGCCGGCAATTCCGCCGAGCAGTGTTGCAATGATGCCCGCTAGCGCCGTGATGCCGCCGAAGATTGGTGTGATTTCTCCGAGCTTGGGCGACTTATCGGTCTGAGTCGATTCCAAGATGACACTCGTGTGCCGCTGAACCTCTTCGGGAGTTAGTACGCTTGTCAATTTGGACTTGAGTTCGCGCTGAGTGAGTACAGTAGCGGATTTCATTGACTCCAGCTTGGTGCGAACGCCGTCTGGTGGAGCGTCTGCAGCACCCGCCAGTTTCTCCAGTCGAGCCGGCGTAAGTTCAAAACGTGCCTCGCGATCGTAAAGATATGCGGGCATCCACGCAGCAACGCCGCCGAGAACAAACGTCATTGCCGTCATGCCGGCGGTATTCAGGACATACGAGGGAATCTTCACGAGCGCCAAGTAGTCGCTCAAGCCGAGCTTGCGCTTGGCTCCGGAAGCAAGTCCACGCGGCGGCTCCTTCATGAAGAGACATAGCAGGCCAAGGATGACTCCCGGCGGCACGACCAGATAGAATGCCCACCGCCAATTCAAAAGGTCTGACACCAGCCCTCCCAGGACAAAGCCAAGCGCGCTGCCGACGGGAATCGCCATATAGAACCAGGCCATCTTGCTGCCGCGCTTTTCAATCGGATAAAGGTCGGAGATAACGGAGGGGGCGGCAGGCCCATAGGCTGCCTCGCCGACGCCGACGAAACAGCGCGAGAAGAACATCACCGGGTAAAGCCAGGCGATGCCGGATAAACCACTGGCGAGACTCCAGAGGATAACGCCGACACCGATCAATTTCCAGCGCGAGAAGCGGTCGCCCAGCCAGCCAAACAACGGCGACAGAATCATGTACGTGACCATGAAAGCGAACGTCAATGCTCCGAGTTTTGCTTTGGCATTGGGATCATCCGGCAAGAAGGTCGCTTCCAACTTCGGAATGACTGCCGAGAGATTCTGCCGGTCGATGTAGTTAAAGAGGTTAATTGCGAGCAACAATGCGAGGGCCAATCCGGCTCCTGGCGCCGCGCCATTTTTCTTTGAAAAACTCTCGGTCGCCGGCGTATTGCTCATGATCACGTAACCTCGTCGGAAACCGTGAAATCGTTTATGAAATTGACCTGACCGCAAGTCCAGCTATAATCGGGGAGTATTGAGGCAAATAAAAGCCCAATCTATGCGAAGAACCGGATGTTAACCGCTTAAGGTAGCGGTAGACTCAATTGGTGGTCCCGGCATCGACCCAGTTGGCGGGTCGAATCCTGATCGCTCCACTTTAGGGGAGACTCGTACCATGGCGATGGAAGACATCAAGAAACGATTTGTCGATGAAATCAAGCTGCGGGCCTATGACGACAAATATGTCGACAAGGGCGAGGAACGCGAAATCCTCCAGGTAGCCATTCAACAGGGCATTAGCATCGACTCCGCTCGTGCCGCGCTGGCCCAGGTCTGCGAGCATAACGGTTACATCTTGGAGAGCTCCATTCTCAAGGAAATCAAGGAGCAAGTCGAGACCGCGGCCGGCAACGACGGCAAGGTCGACGAAAAAGAATTCTCCCTGATCTTTCAGAACACCAAGCGCAAGATGCAGTCCAAGAAGAATGACATTCAGATCAAGCGCATGATCGTCGAGATCATGGAAGACAGCGGCTTGAACAAGGTCAAGACCGGCTGGTTCAGTAACTGGTACGCTTCCATGAAGAAAGATATTGGCATGGGCTAAGCCCGGCTGACCACATTAGCCCTCTATCTATTCGGCGGCCTTAAGCGGGCCGCCGTTTCTTTTTGGGGCTACACCTCTCGCAATCGCCGGACCATATTGGCATAGGCCGTTTCGATGAGCTGCTGTAGCGATGAAGCGTGGATTTCGCATTCGGGCCTCAGCTTGACATGACGCATGTACTTGCCGGCGCCTTCGAGAAGCAATGCTGGGTCCGCGATTTCGGAACCACAAAAGAAGCCAACGTTGACATGCTTTGTGAAAGCACTGACGTATGCAAATGCAGCGTCGCCAACGCAGGCGGTCGGGTGCCCGTCGTGCAACACGACTCGAACATCGTCGCCACAATTCCGCAGGACGTCAAACCATCGCTTCGCGATCTTTCCGAGTTGGCCGGATTGAGCTCGGAACCAGGCGTCGATCGCCGGATCGCGTTTGGCCGCGTTGGGAAATCGGAATAATCGGCTCATGATGATCAGCATTCTACAGCGGACCGATGGCTCAGCACGCTCAAACAACTCGAACTGGGCTTTCGGTTTACCGGATTGACGATGCAGCGAACTTTCGTACACTTCTCTCTTCGAAACTCATTACATGGCCTTTGCAGGGAATCGAATAAATGGTCCGCAAGAAGTTGGGTCGAGGTCGAAAGAATCGCTGCCGTTTCTGCACGAAAGAAGGGTGCCCGCGGCCGGCATTCGTCGATTACAAAGACGTGAACGGCCTCAAGAAGATGTGCACCAATCAGGGCAAGCTCTTCAGCCGCAAACGCTCCGGCAACTGCGCCACGTTTCAGCGCGCCGTTGCCTTGGCTGTCAAACGAGCCCGCTTTATGGCGCTGTTGCCGTACGTGGGTGATCAGTAGGCCAATGGTCGATTGAGCGAAACTTGAGCCACGGTGCATTCTGTGTGCCGTGGCTTTGTCGCGCGCCGATCGCACTAGTCCATACCATGAACCTCATTCATTTGCCGCGTGTCCGTCGGCAGGCTGATCCGTCGTATGGATCGCCCGCTGCGGATGACAGGAGACGCACGTCATGCTGGCACTCAAACTCCCCGATGGTTCCATCAAACAAGTTCCTCCAGGCACCAGGCCTCGCGAAATCGCCGAAGGCATCGGCAAACGACTCGCTCAAGCAGCAGTCGCCGCCAAGGTCAACGGACAAATTGTCGATCTGGAGCGCGAGATTACTTCCCCGGCTGACGCCGGGGGCTCGCCGGAACTGACCTTTCAAATCCTCACTGACAAAGATCGCGATGCGCTCGATGTGTTGCGGCACTCATGTGCACACGTCATGGCCCGCGCCGTGATGCGGCTGTTTCCGGGCACTCAATTGGCATTTGGACCAACCATCGAGAACGGATTCTATTACGACATCGATTCGCCGACTCCGATCCGCGAGGAGGACTTTCCGCGCATTGAAGCGGAGATGAAGAAGATCGTCGTCGCGGCGGAACCGTTCGAGCGATTTGAGCGAGCGATTCCCGATGGCCGGCAACTTGTCGCCGATCTGTCGCAACAGTACAAGGTCGAACACATCGACGAGGAACTAAGCAAGTACCCATCGGTCAGTTTCTACCGCCAGGGCGAGTTTATCGACCTGTGCCGGGGACCGCACATTCCGCACGCTGGTCGCATCGGCGCATTCAAAGTGCTGAGCATCGCCGGCGCTTACTGGAAAAATGACTCCAGCCGGAAGATGCTGCAGCGCCTCTACGGCACTGCATTTTTCAGCCAGAAGGAGCTCGACGCGTATCTGACCCAGATCGAAGAAGCAAAGAAGCGCGATCACCGCTTGCTCGGCAAACAGTTGAAACTGTTCACCATCAGCCAACAAGCCGGCCAGGGAATGATTCTGTGGATGCCGAAAGGCGCGATGGTTCGCAACCTACTCGAGACCTTCATCAAGGACGAACTATTCAAACGCGGCTACCAGCCCGTGTATTCTCCGCACATTGGCCGGCTCGACATGTATCGCACCAGCGGCCATTTCCCCTACTACCGCGACGCGCAATATCCGCCGCTGTACTTTCATCCGGCGGCGCACGCAATCGATCTTGCCCAATATCGACTCGCGTCCGGCATCCTCGACGAGAACCGCGAGCGCGAAATGTCGCTGTTTCTGTCATCGTCGGGCTTCAAAGTTCCCGGCTACGACGAGGCACCGCTTGGCGAATCGAAACTCAACTCCGTGAATGCTCACATCACCGGCGTGATCGCGGCGATGGGCGTCGATATTCCAGCATACGCACAAGCGACCAATCACTCCGCTCGTGCCGAGGCACTGTTGAGTTGGCTCAAAGAGCAGGAAGGCTACCTGCTCAAGCCGATGAACTGCCCGCACCACATTCAAATCTACAAAGCGACTCCGCACAGCTACCGCGATCTGCCGGTCCGGCTGGCCGAGTTCGGCACCGTCTACCGCTACGAACAGGCCGGCGAACTCAACGGCATGACCCGCGTTCGCGGTTTCACCCAGGACGACGCACATCTGTTCATCAAGCCCGAAGATGTCGAACCGGAATTGATTTCCAACATCGAATTGGTGCTGTTCATTCTGGAAAAACTGAATCTGACCGATTACCGCGTGCGCGTCGGACTGCGCGATCCGGGCAGCAACAAGTACGTGGGCAGTCCCGAATTGTGGTCCAATGCCGAGAAGACCCTGCTGGCGGTGGTCCAAAAGCTCGGCATGAATTACAGTGCCGAGCCGGGCGAAGCGGCGTTCTACGGGCCGAAGATCGACTTCGTTGTCCGCGACTGCATCGGCCGCGAGTGGCAGCTCGGCACCGTGCAACTCGACTACAACTTGCCCGAGCGATTCCAGTTGGAATACGTCGGTGCAGACAATTTGCCGCATCGGCCGGTGATGATCCACCGCGCCCCGTTCGGCAGCATGGAGCGATTCTGCGGCATCCTGATCGAGCACTTCGCCGGCGCGTTCCCGCTCTGGCTCGCTCCGGAACAGGGCCGCGTCATCCCCTTGCGCGACACCTTCAACGACTACGCCAAATCGGTCGAAAAAGCGATGCGCGAACGCGGCCTGCGCGTCGTCGGCGACTACCGCCACGAAGACATGCGTAACAAGATCCGCGAGGCGCAATTGGAAAAAATTCCGTATATGCTCGTCGTCGGCGGCAAGGAGCAGGAAGCCGGCACTGTCGCCATCCGCGATCGCATCGCCGGCGACATGGGCGCGAAGCCGCTGGTCGACGTGATCGCAATGTTTGAGGAAGAGGTCCGCACCAAGCGAATCCGCGAAGTGAGCAAGGGCGGAGCGAGCGTGGAAGGCGGGGCGGCGAAGTTTGCGGGGTGATGATACAGTGAAAGCCGTGGCGATTCTGAGACGTCAATGTCCAACCTGTCTCACAGACGTAACGTGGGTCCGGTCCTGGCTCAAGAATTGGATTTGGGCGCGTTGGCCGTGTTCCGGCTGCGGCATGATGCTCCGGTTCGATTCAAACCGACGCTGGGTAGTGGCGTTTGCCGGTGCCTTGTTGCTTCCGCTTGCAATACTACTCGGATACATCTTCGCATCGCTGTTCGGCCCTCCGTATGGGTTTTGTGGTCTTGTGGCGATTCTGCTGCTTCCTGCTGCAATGTAGTTTGAACGCATCAAACTGGTGTAAGCGATTCAGTTGGTGAGCTCCGCAAATCACGACTACCCAACGAGATTCATTGTCTAATCGAAATCGTCCAGCCTCACCACACCGGCGGCTCATTCGTGCTGTGGCCGAATTGTTGCACCAGCCACGAGATTTGCCCGATGTGGTTGTTCAAATGTGCGCAGCAGACCAGGAACATGCCGAAGCGCGTTTCGATCGGCTGGTTCTCCTTGATCGGTTTCGACCAGTCGTCGGCAGATTGCGCTTCGATGGTTCCAATGACCATCGCGACTGCGTCCTGAAACCGCTGTAGCGCGACTTCGGGCGGCGGCGGGTTCGGTTCGGTGAATTCCAGCGGCCTGTTGCGCACATAACCGGTGCCGGCGATGCCAGCGCCGATGTAGTGGTTCAGGTTGCCGGTCAGGTGCAACAAGAGATGGCCAAGGCTGTTGCCGTACGGAAACGGGCGGATGTATACCTTTTCCTTCGGCAGCGAGCGAACGGCTTTCTCGACGCGGCCGGCGAGATGGCAAAAGTAGCGGATGAACTCATCGCGGACGGTGGTGGAAAGGTCCATAATTGAGCCTCAAGTCATTTGGCGAACCGTGCTCCGTAAGGAGCCGGGTTCGGCGGCGCTCCACGGACCCAGCGGCTTATGCCGCTCGGTTCGCCTTCTCGTCACCGGCGCTCCACGGACCCGGCGGCTTACGCCGCTCGGTTCGCCTTATGCAAACGCCTTACGCAATAGCGCCAGACTCTTCGGCACTGCGGTGCGTGGATCTTCTTTGCCCTCGAATTCCAGCGAAATCCAGCCGCGATAGTTGTGCTTGTGCATGATCTTCGCGATGCGGTCGTAATCCAGTTCGAGCGTGTACCATGTCCCGCCGCCGTAGTAGGTCTTCGCCTGCATCAGCACCGTTTTCGGCGCGAGCTTTTCGAGCCTTTCGTACGGGTCTTCGAGGAAGTTGCCGGTGTCGAGCGTGACTTGCAGCCACGGCGACTTCACTGCATCCACGACGCGCAAGACGCCTTCAGGAGTTCGGCCCAGGCCCCAGTGGTTTTCCAGGCCCATGATCACGCCGCATTTCTCGGCGGCTGGCAGGCACTTCTCGAAGCTATCGATGACCCACTTAAAGCCGTCCTCGTCGGTGTAGCCTTGGCGCGGCGGTTCGATGCCACGGTTTTTCATCAGTTCGTCGAAGTTCTTGCTGGTGCCCCAGGTGCCCGTGTTGACGCGAATCGTCGGAATGCCGAGTGCATAGGCAAGCTCGATGCAATGGATGGTGTGGTCGATGTTCTTTTTGCGCTCGTCGGCATCGGGCCGTAGGAATGTCTGATGCGTGGAAAAGCCCATGAGCGCCAGGCCGTTGACGAACGCCCGCCGTTTGATCTTCTGCAAAGTGCCATTGTCCTCAGCCGTCATTTGCCGATGCAGAATTTCGACGCCGTCGAAGCCCATTTCGCTCGCAAGGTCGATGCACTTTTCGATGTCTCGAAGTTCATTCTTGCGAAACTGCCAGAACGAGTAGGTCGAGACGCCGATATGATTGGTTCGCCCCGGCTTCGCTTCGTCGCCGCGAGCCAGAGTCGTCGCAGCAAGCGCTGCGGCTGATGCCGTTAGGAACGTCCGGCGGTTAGTCGTCATTTCTTACTCCAAGAGTGACTCAGGCAGAGGCGCAGAGACCGCAGAGTTGGTCTTGCTCTGCGACCTCTGCGCTTCTGCCTGAGACCTATTACTGCATTTCAATCCACTCGCCCGGTTTCAACACCTGCGGGATCGCGCTCGTTTCCTGCTTGACTCGCGCCGCCCACGCTGCCGCGTCCTGTTTGATCACGTCGAAGGTGTCGTAATGAATCGGCACGACCCTCTTTGGCGTCAACATCTTTACAGCGCGAATCGCGTCGTCCGGGCCCATAGTGTAGTTGTCGCCGATCGGAAGGATGGCGAGGTCGATGCCTTCCTCGCCAATCAGTTTCATGTCGCCGAACAAGCCGGTGTCGGCGGCATCGTATACGGTCTTGCCGTCTCTGAAGCGGATAAGGAATCCGCACGGATTGCCGCCATTGGCGCCGTCGGGCAGCATCGAGCCGTGAAACGCGAGCGTGAACTTGACGCGGCCGAACGGAAAGTTGAAGCCGCCGCCGTGCTGCATGCCGTGCACCTTGGGCAGACCTTTCTTCGTCAACCATTCGTAGATTTCGTAATTCGCAATCACCGTCGCGCCGGTGCGTTTGGCGATGTCGATCGTGTCGCCGACGTGGTCGCCGTGCCCGTGCGAGACCAGGACAAAGTCGGCCGGAACGTCGCTCGCCTTCGCGGCCGCCTTCGGATTGCCGGTCAGAAATGGGTCGATCAACACGTTGATGCCGGCATGTTCGAAATGCAGAGCCGAGTGTCCGAGCCAACGTAATCGAGTGGCCATTCTGAATCTCCCAAAGCCACGTTCTTATGGAAGCGAGAATTGCTTGAAGAACTGCCAAATGCTCTCGGTTGCCACGACCCGATCACTGGGTGGCCCCGCAATACTTGTCTTGAGTCCGCCCTTTCCACCCGGCCAATGATGTCCCAGTCCGGCGATCATCCACGTTTCCAGACACGAGCCGTTTCGCCCCGGTCCGAAATGCTCCATCATCACCCCCTCGACCTCCTGAACCCACGCAGGTTCAGCCGGGCAGCCGAGGAGCACGCGCCAGCGCCTCAGCGATTCCGTGACCGGCGGCTTGTAGATTTTCTTTCCCCATGGCGTATCCACTTTGCCGCCAGCGAGGGGAACCAACGGGTCCAAAGTGCCGATCATGTAAAGCGTCGGTACTGCCCACACCGGGGCCGGGCTCAAGACGGTCGGATGACCTGCAACGGGCGCGATAGCCGCCAACAGGTGCGGTAATTCCACGGCGAACCGGAAAGTCATTGCCGCTCCGTTCGAAAACCCGGTCATGTAGATTCGACGAGGATCCGTGGGCGTTACTTTTGGCAGTTGCTCGATCATGGTTCGCAAGAATCGGACATCGTCCACCCGTACGTGAGACGCAGGCGGCCAGCCAGAACCGTCGTTCCAAACATGCGGGTTTTGCACAAAACGCGTAGGCTGATGCGGCGTCGGAGTCGTGCTATCCGGACACACGAACACGAATCCCTGCCGCTCCGCAAGCAACGGCCAATCCGTCTCCTTCTGAGTCCAGGCGCTCGTTGCACCGGCGCCGGGGAGCATGATAACCGCAGGATACAATTCCGGGACATCCGTCTTCGGTACGAAGACTCGAACCATGCGATTCAAGCCGTCGATGGTAAGCGACCACTTGTGATGCCCAGGCTCAAAATGTGGCGTCGACACGACCATAGTGGCGTCAGTCTATCCGCTCGCTGCCGACGTGGCGATTTTTTTCAATGCGAAGATCGCCCTTTCGAATTACCATGTATTGTGAAGCTTGGATTTTCCATTTGGAGCTAGCCCATGAAAACGCGGAATCACTTGTTGTTCGTCGTTTGCGCAGCAGTGATTTGCAGCAACGTCGCTCATGGGGACGATCAAGTTGCAGTCAAAGAACTTCTGGACAAAGTCACCAACGCCTACGGCGGTCCGGATCAAACGGCGAAGCTCAAGGCCATCGCCATCAAAGGAAAAGTGACTGCGTCAGAAGGAGGTATGGACATCACATTTGCCTTCGATGCATCCATCCAGGGGCTGGATACGTTTAAGATGGATGCCGAAGTGACCGCCGGCGGACAAACGCAGCGCATTGTCATGGTCATCAACGGCAACAAGGGATGGGCGTACAACGCGGCTCAGAACAAGACCGAAGAAGCACCCAAAGAGGCCGTGCCGATGGTGCGGCAATTTCTGTCGGCGCTTCGCGGCCCCGGCAACCCGCAAGACTTGCTCGACAAAGACATCTCGCTCAGCCACGGCGGCGAAAACAAAGTCAACGACACGGAAACCGCCATCTTGCGCGTCCAACGCAAGGACTTTTCGGAAATCACGATGTACTTCGACAAGAAAACTGGCCTACCGCTCAAGAGCGAAACCAAAGTCAAACAACCGACGGGCAACGAAGAGCGAACGTATGAATTCCACTACTCCGAGTTCAAGAACGTCGGCGGCGTGCAACACCCGCACCGGGTCAAGATCGTGCAAGAAGGTAAGGATCGTTCACCGAAGTGAATGTCGGCCAGAAGTTCGATCCTTCGACGTTCGAGAAGCCGTAGCTCCGCAGGTTCGCTCGAGTGAAGACGATTTCGTGCTCAGCCATCGGCTGGGCACGACAATGAATAATCGTCCATCGTTGCGATTGATAGCGCGATTCTGCGACTGGATTGATCGTGAAATTGTTAGATTAACCAATTTCTACAATTCGCTCGTCCACCTATTCGGCCGTCCAACTGAACAAGTCAAGGCATTCGATTCAGCTGAACGCACACTTGCAATACTCACAATTCCTAACTTGAACTGCCATTGGCGATTGCGTCCGAATCGATTTTCCGTCCGTTATCGGCGGGTATGATAAGCGAATAATCCGATAGTCCTTAGGCAAGCCGAATGAGTCTACGTCATCCTCCGGGCGTATCGCCCGACGTGACGTAGATTGAAGGGCGCACGGATCGCGACGTCGGCTGCCGCTACTCTTGGAGGTCAGCCATGTTGGCGCTGTTTGGTGCAGGCGAGTTCAACATTACGTTGTCCGACGTTTACACCAGCCCATTGTTTTACGTGGTGCTAGCGGTCGTCGCAGTCATTGGCCTGATCGAGATGATGGGGCTGCGCTACATCCCTCATGATCGCGTGGGTGTGATCGAAAAACTCTGGTCGCCCAAGGGTTCAGTCGGCGAAGGCCGAATCATTGCCATGAACGGCGAAGCAGGCTATCAGGCCGAGGTGCTGCGCGGCGGCATCCACCTGGGATACTGGCGCTGGCAGTTCCGAATACATAAGGTGCCGCTTGTCACCGTTGCACAAAACCAGATCGCGTATGTCTATGCACGCGACGGCGATCCGTTGAGTCCAAGCCAGACTCTTGGCCGCATGGTTGCATGCAACAACTTTCAAGATTCTCGCTCCTTCCTGGCGTCGGTCGGCGATTCCGGTGCTGTACTCGAATCGGGGCAGCGCGGCCGCCAGCGAGCGTTTCTTCGCGAAGGCGTGTATGCGATCAATCAAGCGCTGTTTACCGTAATTACGGCGAACTCCGTGTATCGGCTCCCGATGCAAGGTGGGCAGGAACTGCAATCGATCATGAACTGGCAGAAGGAACTACTCGAAATCGACGGCTTCCATCCTGTGGTGATCGGCCAACCAGTCGATATACCTGATCCGCTGCATCCTGACCAAACCATCCAGGTCGACTCGATCGGCATCGTCACGATTCACGACGGGCCGTCATTGCCGCCAGGCGAGATTATTGCACCGGCAGTCGGCATCGATCGGGCTGATCCGCACTTCCACAACAACTACCAGGAACCAGAGGCGTTCCTGCGATCGGGCGGACGTCGCGGCCGCCAGTACGTTCCGCTGACCGACGGCACGTATTTCATCAATCGGTGGTTCGCCACGATTGAACTGAAACCGAAGACCGTTGTGCCGATCGGCTTTGTCGGCGTCGTTGTCAGCTACTATGGCCGTATGGGCAAAGATGTCTCCGGCGACGCGTTTCGACACGGCGAGCGAGTCGCCGAGGGCGAGCGAGGCGTGTGGGAAAAGCCCCTCGGACCGGGAAAGTACCCATTCAACACCTACGCAGGCAACATCGTCCTGGTGCCCACGACGAACTTCGTGCTCCATTGGATCACCGGGAAGACCGAACAGCACCGGTACGATGAAAGTTTGAAAAGCATCGATCTGGTGACTCGCGATGCATACGAGCCGATGCTGCCGTTATCAGTTGTCGTTCACATTGACTATCAACGGGCGCCAAGCGTGATACAACGCTTCGGCGATGTGAAGAAGTTGATTACGCAGACCATCGACCCGATGCTGTCGGCGTACTTCCGCGACATCGCCCACAAGAAGACGATGTTGCAACTGTTGCAGGATCGCGATGCCATCCAACAAGAGTCACGTGATGAACTTAAACGCAAGTTCCGCGAGTTTGACATCGAATGCGTCGATGTGCTGATCGGCAAACCGGCCGGTGTTGCTGGCGACAATAAGATCGAGACACTTTTGGAACAGCTGCGCCAACGTCAGTTGTCGATCGAGCAAATGGAAACGTACGATCGGCAACGTGCGGCCGCCGAAAAGCTCAAGACCCTGAACGAAGCGCAAGCAGTCGCCGCGAAACAGGCGGAGTTGACGAATTCCCAGGTGCAGATTCGCATCATCGAGAACCAGTCAGAGGCCGAGTTGGCCCGCGCCAAAAAGCAGGCTGAACAGACAATCGTTACGACACAAGCCGACAACCAGAAGCGCATCCTGCAGGCCGAAGCTGACCTGACGCGATCCAAACGTCAGGCGGAACAATCGGTGCTGTTGGCAGAGGCCGAGGCGAAACAACGACAGTTGGCCGGTCGAGGTGAGGCGTCGCGCCTGATGCAGATCGGTTTGTCGGAGGCGAGTGTGCTGTTGCGGAAGATCGGCAGTTTCGGCGATCCGCGACTCTATGCTGTCTCCGTCGTCTCTGAACATCTCTCGAAGAGCCAGCAACCGCTGGTGCCGGAGCGAATGTTCGTCGCTAGCAGCAACGGCAACGGTGAAGGCCATGCGACGCCGGGGATGCTCGGCTTGCTCATCAACCTCCTGACGGCAGAGAAGTCGGGCTTCGATCTCGCCGCAGACAATCCGGAATTGAAAGCTCTGCGCGATTACTCGGATCGCATGACCAAGGAGGCGATGAGCGGAATGGAGCCGGCAGAACCGGCCGTTCAAAAGCCTGCTTAGTGTAGCCCAACGAATTCGTCCCGTTGGATTCGCATTATGGGCGTATTCGCTGAGACTTGGAAGCCGCTCGAGCTTGGCGACACGTACTTTGATGATGCGTGTCGCCAAAGTGGGCGGTATGATAGCGTGATTCCGTTGCGTCTCCCCACGGAGGAGTGCCGTGACTCGTTCGTTGTCGCGTGTTCAAGCAATCATCCTAGGCGTTGTTGTACTCGTCTGCACCGGATTATCCGTTTGGCTATGTCTGCAGGCAGGCTCACGGCAACGCCTCTGGGCGCGAACGGCGGAAATCCGCGCCGGCTTTTCGCAGACCCATGGCATTGACAAAGGAACGCCTGTTCGCATTCGCGGCGTTGAGGCGGGACAAGTGGTTGGCGTCGAACTGCCGGCAGACGACGATCCGAATGGCAAAGTCTACCTTCGATTGCGGATTGAAAAGCGGTTCATGCCGCTTCTTTGCGCAGACGCCAAGGCAAAGGTTGTGAACGAAGGAATGCTCGGCGGCAGAATCATCAACGTCGATCCGGGGAAGGACATTGCACACAAACTTTCGAACGGGGACGAGATCGCCGTTGTCGAACCACGTGATCTCACCGACCTGATGCAGCAGGCCGGGCAGACACTTGAAGAAATCCGAGAAAGCAACGGCACCCTAGCAAAACTGGTCAAGAGCGACGAGGCGCACAAGGAAGTCGTGAGCTTGGTCCGAGACACGCAAAACCTTGTACGGCAAGGACAGGAGACATTTCGTAAGGGCGACGAAGCGCTGACTACGCTGAAGCAGGATGCGGACGCCATCAAGCGGCTGCCGGTGATACGCAACTACATCGAAGACACCACAGCATTGTTAGTTCGTCCCGACTTGGACAAAGAACGTCGCGTCTTTTCCACCGAACATCTCTTCGCACCAGACAAGTCCGTTCTTACTGACGAGGGCCGGCAACATCTTAACAACCTCACTCCGTGGTTTGAGGCCCTGCGAGTCAAGGGTTCCGATATTGTCGTTGTCACTTATGCTCCACCCGCGTCGGCAGCCGATCCATCGAGCTCCGTGACGCAGCTTTTGTCGCAGAAACAAAGCGATGCGGTCGCCAATTACCTGCGCGATCAACTACGCGCCGGTCGAGTGACTTGGTACCACAGCCGGAAGATCACTCCGGTTGGAATGGGCTCAAACCTGCCGCCAATACCGGAGAAAGAACCTTTGCCGCAGGCGCGAACTGAGATTATCATTTTCCTACCTCGATGAGCCTGCGTCCCGGCACGAATCCTTTGTAAGATGCCAACAGGTGTCGCCCTATTCTGCTGGAAGCGCCAGGCATGCCCGCGGATCCCGCTGCCGTATCAGCCAGTCAACGCGAGTTGCTGCTCTATTTCTTCTGCAGGTTGCAGCTGCCGTCGGTGCGCTTGGACTTTGCCGTATTTCATCAGCATCTGCAACGCACATTCGAAAGACATCGTTCGACGACGCCGAGTGCAACGCTCAATTCCTGGCATGAGAATGTCTACGCCGTGGACTGGTACTTGTGCTGTGCCTGCTTGGATGGGAACGGCAAAGCTTGGGAACGGCTATTCGCGACACGCACGGGCCGCACGGATTGCTTATTGCTGGATGCGCTGCGAGCACGCGCCGTACGGCTTTACCCTCGAAACGAAGAGAAGCAGGAAAGCGCCGTTGCCGAGTTCTGGAGTCATCTGTTGTTGAGCGAGAATCCGCAATCGCCGCCAATCCTTGGCCGCTATGACGGGCAGCGACCGTTAGCGCCTTGGCTGATCCGGGTCTTTCAGAATTGGCATCTGTCGAAGTTACGGCAGCGAGACATCGAATTCTCGCTCCCCGACGACGACATCGGGATGCCGCTGCCCGTTCAGACTGAAGATCGCTGGCATGACGCCTTTTGTGAGGCGGCCCGCGATTGGATTGCACGCTTGAACGACGATGAGATTTTGCTTCTTGGGCTGCGCTTGCGTTATCGACTGAGCCAACGAGAGGTTGCAAGCTTCTTCGGGATCAACGAAGGCAACGTTTCGAGGCGAACGGACAAACTTCGCGAGGGATGCTTGAAACAGATTGGGGAGCGACTCGTTAGCCTCGGCTGGGTCGGCGACGATCTCTCTGGATTCATTCAAACAGAACTTGCAGCGATGCTGCTCGACGACCCAAGGATGTCCGCCGAACGACTGGCAAGCTTGCTTGCGGCACGCGGCAAGACGCTCCCGGCCGCCGACGCACCGACGTGAGTGGGCTTGTCGGTGCCGCCGAAACACCGTTTTTGCATAGGTCATGGAGCACTTGTCGATGCCGCCGCCGGGTTATGAGCCGTTCTTGGCCGAAATCCTCGCCCGACCGAGCGAGGACGTGCCGCGTCTTGTATTCGCCGATTGGCTTGAAGAACATGGTGATCCTCGGGGCGAGTTCATTCGCATCCAGTGTCAAAGAGAGAACATGACGCCGGCCGACCCGGGTTTTGAACGACTATCGGATCGAGAATCGACTTTGCTGAACGAATTCGGTCCGCAATGGTGCGTCGAATTGCCTGAGTGGGCTCGTGCCGGCTGCGAATTCTCGCGAGGCTTTGCCGACCGAGTTCACGTCTGGCATCGCCATCACTTTCCTTCGCTCAATGATCTGCGCACTTTGGCGCCCATTCAGTCATTGGCCATCCATGACATTGCCGGCGCGATGGATCAATTCTTGGCAACGAATGTGCTCGACTGGCTGCCGGCGCTGGTACTATTGGACAGCCGGGCAGGAATCGACGAATGGAAGCAGTTGCTTCGCCTGAATGACGATGACGCCGACGGCGTACCCGATGGCGTTCTTGTCCGCAGACTCTCGGCCATTGGCTTACAGTTGCTTGACGCCGCGGGTGTTGTTCTCAAGACCAAAGCCGCATTACCGAACTTGGAACATCTTGAGCTGATTCGTTGCGGTTGGACTGCACGAGGGGTCGAGATGTTTGCCGATACGACGCGCCTTCCGAAGCTTGAAAATCTCGATCTGTCGGAGAATGTGATTGGCAATGCCGGCGTTTGGCACTTGTCGCTTGCTCCGAATCGCGCCCGCCTTCGCCGCTTGAGTCTTCGAGCCACGGACCTCTCCAACGATGGAATCAAGCATCTGACAGAGGCGAAATTTGCCGGAAGTCTGCAGATGTTGGACGTCAGCGGCAATCGCCTGACGGACGACGGCGCATTTCATCTTGCCGGTGCATTTCCCAATTTGAAATGGCTCTGCGCTCGCAACTGTTACTTCACTACGCGTGGGCTGTCACAGTTGCAGCAACGATTCGGCACGAACATGCAAGTCTGAAAAAAGCGCTATGCAATTGGACTCGTAGTTCGCTGACGGAATCGTATAACGAGAAAATGTGTGCCGCCTCTTCCGTGACTTGTGTAGCCGAATTACACCATGCCTTCTGAAGTGCCGTTTGACGCACCGTTGCCGGAAATAATCGGTTCGAGTCCGGCGATGAAGGAAGTCTACCGCGCAACCCGTCTCGCCGCACCGGCAGCCGCCAATGTCTTGCTGATCGGTGAAACCGGCACGGGTAAAGAACTGATCGCCCGCGCCATCCATCGCCTCAGTCAACGGGCGGACGGCCCATACATTCGTGTCAATTGCGGCGCTTTGCACGAAAGCCTGCTCGAAAGCGAACTGTTCGGGCACGTCAAAGGCGCATTCACGGGCGCGGTCGACAACAAGACCGGCCGATTCGAAGCAGCACATCGCGGCACGATTTTTCTGGATGAAATCTCCAGCATGAGCTACCGCCTGCAGGTCAAACTCTTGCGTGTGCTGCAGGAACGTGAGTTTGAACGCGTCGGTGAAAGCAAGACAGTGAAAGTCGACGTCCGACTCATCGCTGCGACCAACGAGTCGCTTGAAGATGCGATTCACGAGTATCGTTTTCGCGAAGACTTGTACTATCGCCTGAACGTCTGGCCGATCGTGCTGCCGCCGCTTCGAGAGCGACTCAGCGACATTCGCGAACTTGCAGAGGGCTTCTTGAAGCGCTACAGCTACGAGAACCGGATCGACGCCCCAGTCCTAACGAACGCCATTCTTGCGATCATGGAGGCGCACGACTGGCCAGGCAATGTTCGGGAACTGGAAAATTACTGCGAACGGTTGGTGCTTCTCACCCGCGGCGGCGTCATCCATGCGGACCAATTGCCGTCGCCCGGCAAACTGAGCCGGCTGCGACCGCGAATCAACCGAAGCAACGACATCACCGGTCAGATTCAGGATCTAGTTCGCACCGGAATCCAGACCCTTCCCGACGGAACGCTCAAAGACAACCTTGTCGATGCCGTTGAACGTGAACTAATTGAACAAGTTATGCGACAGTGTCACGGAGTCGGCGTCAAAGCGGCCGAGCGAATCGGCATCAACCGCAACACGCTGCACAAGAAGCTCGAAGACTTTCGTCGGGCGGACGAAATCCATCGTCCGGATTCCGGCAATTCCCAGGCGTGATGCAACACGTCCAATTACAGTGGTCCGATTCTGTCGTACCACCATAGAATAGCAGCTGATGGCTTGGACAGCGTTTTCCATTCAATCGGCATCATGGACTCATTCCTCAGCGGCATCACCCGATTCTGTTTCGCCGCCAGTTACGGCGTCGCCCTCGCCATGGAACTTGCCCAGTTGGTGCGAGCGCGGTCCTGGCCTCGTTGGGTCGGCGTTGCCTTTGGGACCGCGGGACTAATAGCCCATACCCTCTTTCTGATGATCCGGCGTCCATCCGTTGCCTCGCCATACGGTTCGCTCTTGCTGCTCGCGTGGGTTGTCGCAGTGTTTTACCTCTATGGCACGATCCACCACCGGCGGCTCAACTGGGCGCTTTTCGTATTGCCGCTCGTGCTCGTGCTCGTGCTGCTATCCGAAGCGTTTCCGGCAACTGCTCCTTACTCTTTGCAACAGTGGCTTGCAGGAGATCGTTTTTGGGGTTTCGTTCATGGCTCGCTGCTTTTCCTCGCAGCGATCGGCATCAGCGTCGGCTTCGTTGCAAGCCTTATGTATCTGGTTCAAGCACATCGGCTCAAAGCGAAAACGTCGCCCAGCCACGGGCTTCAGCTACTAAGCCTGGAACGACTCGCACTGATGATTCGGCGAGCGATCTTGTGCACGTTTCCACTTCTGTCGGTCGGACTGTTGGTTGGCGTTGTCCTGTTGGCCGGCTACGAAGGTGTGTCCCGCGGTTGGACTGCGCCGCGCGTCATTACAACCGCCGGCCTCTGGCTTTCGTTCCTGATGCTGATGTATCTTCGATATCGCGCCAATGTTTCGAATAAGCGGCTGGCGGCTGTGACCATCGCCGTATTCTGTCTGCTGCTCGTGACGCTCATCTCGGCACACCCTGTCGTGTCGGGAGGATCGCCGTGAACCTGATCATGGTTGGCTGCGACTTCCGATCGGCTTCCGTCGAACTCCGCGAGAAACTGGCGTTTGACGATGCGAAACGCGACCGTGCGCTGGATGAGCTTCTTGCACGCTTTGATTGCGAAGCTGTGATCTTGAGCACATGCAATCGAGTCGAACTCTACCTTGCTCGCGGCGACGGCATTGCGCCACCCCACAGCGACCAAATCCGGTCGTTCCTCGCCGAGTTTCATGGCGTTGAAGCGGCAGCCCTTCGGGCCGTTCTGGTGGAGCAGACGCAAACAGACGCCGTGCGTCACCTATTTCGCGTAGCCGCCAGTCTTGACAGCATGATCGTCGGGGAAGGACAGATTGCCGGCCAGGTCAAACGCGCTTACGAAACCGCAATGCGAAGGTCCGCCTGCGGGCCTATCTTGCACAAGCTGTTCCAACATGCATTTGTTGCGGCGAAACGCGTTCGCACCGAAACAGGGATTTCCGACGGTCGCGTGTCGGTCTCCAGCGTAGCCGTTGACTATGTGCGAGAGGTTTTCGATCATTTTGACGACAAGACGGTGCTTGTCATCGGCGCCGGGAAGATGGGAGAACTCACGCTTCGACAGATTCAGCGTTTGAAACCGCAGAAGATCCTCATCACCAATCGCAGCCCGGAAAAGGCAATTGCGATGGCTTCAGCGTGCGGGGGCTTTGCGGTACCGTGGGATGATCTCGAATCGGCGCTCGCGCAAGCCGACATCGTTCTGAGCACTACCGGCGCAGCTGAACCGATTGTAACTCAAGCAAGATGGAAACGGGTGCGGTCGCGAAGAGCACGTGGCGCCGTCGTCATACTGGACATCGCGGTTCCTCGCGACTTCGATCCAGCCATTCACGACGGCGATCAAACTTGTTTATTCAATATCGACGATCTGAAGAAGATACAGGAACAGACGTTGGCCAACCGCCGCCGATATCTCGAACCTGCCGAAGCAATCATCGCGCAAGAACAAGCCCGATTCCTTTCCGAATGGACACGGCGTAAGCGCGGCCCGATCATTGCACGACTGACACAGGACGTCGATCAGAAACGTCGCATCATCATCGATCAGCTAATGAGCCGCCTCAACGGTCGCATGACTGCGGAGGATCGTCAGTTCATTGAAAAAGCGTTTCACCTTTTTCAGAATCGCATCCTTCACGGTCCAATTACGGCCCTGGATGATTCAAGCCACGAGGGCAGCACTTTGCTCGATGCGCTTCGAAAGCTGTTTCGTTTGAACGACCCTGAATAACGACCGGCTCAGTTTGTCGATTCCGTTTTGGCTCCGGGGGATTTGTCATGACGGACGAGGATCGCCTTACCGAGCTATTGATCGCGTGGGAAGCCCGATCAGGCGCCACCGAAGTCGACCCGGCATTGTTTTGCGTGCAGCGTGGGGCGCCAGATTTGACCGAGCCTTTTCGTCGTTTGCTCCAGGACCTTGGGAAGGTCGGACTGGCTAAGAGCGGTACGGAACCTGATTTCAGCACTGCACCGGCACGTGTCGATTTTGTTGCCGGGCGCTATCGAGCCGAGAGTTTGCTCGGTCAAGGCGGCCTCGGCGTGGTCTTTCGAGCCGTGGACGCGGAACTGGATCGGCCGGTCGCATTGAAGCGACTGCATGCCGGCGATTTGGAGATGGACCGCTTCATCTTTGAAGCGAGGCTTACCGGCCGGCTGGAACATCCCGGCATCGTACCGGTTTACGGACTGGTGTCTGACCGGCGAACCGACGTTTGCTATGCGATGCGGCTCATTTCAGGCGTGACGCTTAACGACGCAATCGCAAGCTTCCACGAAAAGTACCGCCGCACCGGCACGGCGACGTTGGAGCGCATCGCCTATCAATCGAGCGAATTGCGGCGGCTGCTGCAGTCATTGGTCACTGTTTGCGACACGCTGGCGTACGCACATAGCAAGAAAGTCGTGCATCGCGACTTGAAACCTCAAAACATAATGCTTGGCGAATTCGGCGAATGCCTTGTGATCGACTGGGGAATGGCTCGAGTACTCGGGGATGCCGACAAAGAGCCGGACCCGCATTTGAACGCACTGCGCGAACAACTGGCGAGTGACCAGGAGCAGACGTTTGCCGGGCAAGCAAAAGGAACATGGGCCTACATGGCGCCGGAACAGGCGCGCGGAGAATGGAATCAGGTCGGTCCAGCGGCCGACATCTTTGCTCTCGGCGCCACGCTCTTCAAGCTCTTGACAGGAAAGTCTCCATATCAGGACAATTTCGATCGCGAGGCGGTCAAGGCCGGCCGATTCGCGCCGCCGCGGCAAATCGCTCCGAACGTGCCGTCGCCCCTGCAGGCAGTCGTTCTCAAGGCGATGTCGCCCGATGCCGCAAATCGGTATGACGACGCTCGTTCGATGGCGCGTGACATCGAGGGATGGCTTGCGGATGAACCGGTTTCGGTCTTCCGCGATCCATGGACGACACGGATGCGGCGATGGGCCAAACGGCACCGCACCGTAATTGCGTCGGCAGCGGCGATCGTAGTCGTGGGAATCGCTGCGCTTGCCGCCGGCCTGGTCATTGTGACCGCCAAGAATCGGACGATTGTGCGCGAACGCGACAAAACCAAGAAGGCCGCCGACGAGGCAACGGCAATCAATGCGTTTTACCGCATGCACGTGCTGGCGGCGCCTCGGCCTCGCGGTCGAGGACCGGGTCGCGACATCAGGCTGGCCGAAGCTCTCGATCATGCCGAGCCGAAAATCGCCACATCCTTCGAGAATCAGCCGTTGATCGAAGCCGACGTGCGTCAGACACTTGGCCAGACCTACTATGAGTTGGGTCGAAATCGTGCCGCTGCAGATCAACTGAAACGTGCCTTTGAGCTTCGGCGTGATCATCTTGGCATGGATCATGCAAATACCTTGGTAAGTCTCATCGCTTGGGCGACTGCCGTTCGGGAAGGCGAAAATCCGGCAGAGGCAATTGGGCTCTATCGACTCGGGTTGCCGCATGTCGAGAAACTACAAGGTTCGGAAGGCCACGATACCATCGCCCTGCGGGGAAATCTGGGAACCGCCTTGCGCCACATGGGTCAGTATGCCGAAGCCGAGCGAGAACTGCGGCCACAGATGGAAATTGCACTCCGGGTCCTTGGCGAGGATCACGAAACTACCCAATCGGCGATGAACGACCTCGCTCTGGTATTGCATGAACTCGGCCAACAAGAGGAAGCCGAGAAACTCTTTAGAAGATGTCATGCAACGGCCGTTCGACTGGCGGGACCCGATGCGCCAGAGAGCCTCTCGATCGAACACAACATCGGTTTGATACTCCAGGCAACTGATCGCATGGTTGAAGCAGAAACGCTATTTCGCCCCCTCGTTGAAGCGCGCAAACGGGTGCAAGGTCCCGAACATGCCGACACGTTTAAAAGCATCATGCACCATGCACAGTCGCTGATTGCCGTCGGCAAGGTCCCCGAAGCGGAGCGGAACATCGCCGCAGCGCTCGATGACGCCAAGAAATCTCTTGGAGTCAATCACGCGGTGACGCTGACATTATCCAACGACTACGCGATGGTGATGATGTACTTGGGAAATGCAGAAAAAGCGGAACCGATCCTCCGAGACACTTTGGCCCGAAGGCAATCCGTCTTGCCCAAGAATCACGCGGACACATTGGAAACACAGTCCAACGTTGCCTACTGCCTGGTGCATTTGAATCGTATCGACGAAGCCATTGAACTGTTCCGGCTGACTTCGGAGACGGCGCGAAAAGCTCTGCCCGCAGGGCACAGGCTTCGACAGACCGCTGACACCAATTATGCAGCGACTCTTGTTCGCGCCAAGCGATATGCCGAAGCTGAACCAGTGCTTCGCAATGTCATCGAAATGCAGAAAGCGGCGCTCGGACCGGATCACGATTCCACGCTGACATCGATCAGTTTTCTAGGTCAGGCGCTGGGTCGCCAGGGCAAGCTTACCGCAGCAATTCCTTGGTACCGCGAAGCGTACGAAGCACGCGTTCGGACGAAGGGCCAAAACGCTCCTGCAACAATCGAAGTTGCGGCAGCACTTGGCGAGGCCTTGCACACTGTTGACATCGCGAAAAAGGCGGTGGAGATTTATCGGCATGTCTGGAACGCACACAGCAAACTGCCGCCAAGGGACATGAAACGCCTGCGAACTCAGAGTTACTTTGCATCGATGCTCGCCGACGCGGGACTCAGCGACGAAGCCGAACCTCTTGCGCGAGACAATCACGCGTATGCAGTAGAGTCCAGACCGGCCGGCGACCCGCAAGTATCCGGCGCACAGTCGTTGCTCGGTGGCATCTTGCTCGACCAGGGCAAGTTTGATGAAGCGGCGACTTTTCTGCGAGCCAGTCTTGCATCTCGGGAAAAGACGCACCCGAAGGGACACTGGCAGAGCGGCACCGCACGCGTTCGACTCGGCGCTTGCGAAGGCGGCCTGAAAAACTTCGAGGCGGGCGAAGAGTTGCTGTTGCAAGGGCGTCAAACTCTGCAAGACGCCGCCGATGCACCCGTAAATCGGCGACAAGAAGCGGTCCGGCGACTCGTTGCCTTCTATATTCGCTGGCAGAAGCCGGCAGAAGCAAAACGTTGGCGAATGCAACTCGACAAGTCAGACTGATGGGCCTAGGGCTTGCTCATGCCGACGAAGCTGCCGTCGTTCTCGCGCGACAACGCCCAGAGAAAAGCGCCGACATCGGGACTCTCGTAAAAGAAGCCAACCGAATTCACTCGGACCTTAGCAGAAGATAACTCCGGCCGATTCCAGCGTTGCTTGAGCAGCGTGCGGATGTACTTGCCAAGCAGCTCGGAACGCTCGGTGTCCTTCAGGTTTCGCGACTGTTCGAGCGTCAATCCCGGACCGATGTTCGGAAGACCGTCAGAAAGCAAATAGATGGTGTCGAGTCCCTTGGCGCGAAAACGGAACGCCAGTTCGAAAGCGGAAAACATGTTCGTGTTGCCTTTGGGCGTGATTTGCGCCATCGCCTGCCGCACTCGACTGACGCTGGTTTCCGGATCAAAGTTCTGCCATTCATCGCCGGCGCCAATCAAGTAGTTCGCATCTTCGCTGAATACGATCACCTGGAATTTTTCGAGATCGGGCAGACTCTTCATCACCCTCGATATCGTGTCGATGACAGTGGGCCACTTCTCAGGAGCTTGTGTGGATTCGTCAGTCAGTTTCATGCTGCCGGACATGTCGACAAGGAAAACAACGCGGCGCCCGGTCAGTTGGATGCCGGCAAAACGATTGTCTGCCGCCTCTCGCGCCTTGGCCGCCTGTCCGACAAGCGCGTCCTTTTCTCGTTTCAGACCGTCGACCTGACCTTGTAGTTCCGCCATCGCGGCTTTGCGATTGATGAGATCGCGTTCAATGTCGCGCAGCCGCGTGTCGGTCGCGGCCATCTTTTCGCCCTGCTGCTCAAGGTCACGAACCCGGGCCTCGGCAGCCGTCAGCTTGCGGCTGACAAGGTCGTATTTGGACTGCAGTTCGGGCACCTGCTCCGCGGTCTTGCGCATCGCCTTGAGCCGATTATCCAGGTCCAGAAGCTGATCATCCAAATCCGACGCCCGTTTCATTACCCCTGCCAAGCGGCCATCTTTGGTTCGAGAAAGTGTCTCCAATTCATCGACTCGCCGCTGTGCCGCACTGGCGATTGATTTGAGTCGCTGTTCCTCTTTCGCCTTTGCAGCGAGGCGTTCATTGAGTGCGGCCTCCTGTTGCTCAAATTCCCTGGTCTTGCGGGCGAGTGCATCGACCGCTTGATCCTGCTCTCTGGTCCTGCGTGCCAACATGCCGGCCGTATCCGTCAGTTGTTTCTGCAGCCGATCCGCCTCTCGCATTAGTGCCATTCGCTGCTGATCGAGGTCAGCCGCATGTCGTGAAAGGTCGGCCTTCTCATTGCTCAAGCGTGCGACCTGATCTCTCGCCGCCGTCGCGTCCTTTGTCGAAGCGGCAAGATCTTTGCGTAATTGATCGCGATCAGCGGATACGGCTGCGATGTCACGCCTGGCGCCGGAAAGATCAAGTTCCAATAATTCAATGCGTTTGCGCGCGGAGTCTAGTTCATCCGAAGTAGTCCGAAGCTCGGCAATCTTGCGAACGGCCTCGGCGGCTTTGTCCGCCGCCAATCGCTCATTCCAAAGCCAAAGCAAGCTGGCGCAGCCCAGGGCGCAACAGAATACATCCAGCATCGACAAAGTGAATAACGTCGGTGTTCGATGACGAATACGCATCAGATAGCTCCGTCATGTCTCCGTACGGGATCGGCGCGAAGGTGCTGAGCGCGTTTCCGGCGGACCGGATTCCGGCAGCAACACGACTCCGTCCAAGTGCGTCCGCGGCAATTCGTCGCGAACCCAGCGCGTCGCCAGTGTCACAGCGGCCTTGGCCCCGGCGTCGACGCCCAGCACGGTTAGAGCGGCTCGTTCACTGATTTGCTCGTGAAGCGAGTTCGCGAGCCCAGGCAATCTACCGGCTGCATGGGTCAGCCAGACAGCCTGCAACGGTTCCGGCGCTGAAAGGATAATCTCGCGAAGTACGCTCACAGCTTGCGTCGCCAATGCATTGCAATAACCGTCGAAATCGTCAGCTTGCTGTATCAGGTTCTGGAACCAGTGCGTGGAACGGATTGTCAGGTCAACCTTATCGCCTTGACGGATACGATCCAAAGCACCGTCAAGTTGCTCGAACAAAGCCTGTTCTGCAGCCGCTGAATCGCGGGGATCGCGGCGACAGACACGCACGCAACGGTCCGCCAGTGCATTGAGCAGGCGATCTTTCCACGCACGTAAGTTCAATCGAGGCAGCACGACGCTTCCCAATAGCTTAGCCTGATGCGATGCACATCCGATCAAAGCGCCTGTCAAAGCGTGATCATCCACGTCAACGACCAGCGTCATGGCAGGTCGACGCTCACTAGGATCGCTTGCTGCAAGTAGAGCGAGCGGCAGAGCGACCGAACCACGAATCGGCAGCTTCGCCGATTCGAACAAGTTTGCCAGCGCGGTAACTTTCTGCGGCGCCAAATAGATCGGCAGCGTCAACGTCAGATTCTCGGGTTTCGGACAGACTGTGCGAAAACGTTGGACGGCTAGATTCACAAGTCCCGCAGCGTTGTGCCGATGTTTTCCGACCTTCCATTCCAGCGGCTGGGTCAGCGCATTCAGAAAATCAAAACACACCGCGTGCGGTAGACGGCGCTCATTGGCGAGCGCCGCGCGACCGACGACCGGTGTGCGCCCTTCCATGTTAACCGCCAACGGCAGCTCGACGTGGGGATCTTCCAGTACCAGGGGCCGTGTCGGGCGGCCAGTTTCACAGGACATCGCGCGCAGCCGCGTCGCGTTCACATCCAGCCCGACGGTGCCGCAGCTGACGGTGAAAGTTTCGTTGTTTTTTCGCGACCAACTCGGCCATCCCATGCCGTAGTCCTCGACGAAGCGGCTTATTCAGCCGTTACAGGTTCGGGTTGCGGATCATACAACCGCAACAACAAATGCTCCTGACAATACTGCTGGCAGTCAATCACCAGCGTCTCTTCATCGCGCTGAATCGTGTGCAACAGATACATTGCGACCAGCGACAACGCCAGGGCAATCAACGTACAATCGAAAGCGAAGTTCAAATGCCCGCTCGCCTGGCGAATGAAGTCGTCGGCGCTTTGGTCGCGAGAAACAGTGAAACTCGTCGCCAAGCCGCGAACCGTACCAAGAAAGCCGATGGCCGGAATGGCCCACATCAAATATTGCACAGTCGACATACTGCTCACAAGACGTCCCTGCTCGACCTCGGCTTGAGTACGCACGACTTCGCCAACGTCCGGTGCTGACTTGCTGATCGCGTATTTTCCAAGCGCCAGTCGAATCATATTCACCAGAATCATCGGCCCGCGGCCTCTGGTCAACGTGTCAAGTTTTCGCAGCAGCGGTCGAGCGTCCTCCGGAAGTATTCGGGCGCCTTCTTCCGTCGGCAGCAGTTCCAGACGAAAGGCCTGACGTTGATGTTGCACTTCCAACCGGCGCCGAATCAAGATGAGCGACGCCCAAGTAAAGAAACAGTAGCACGCGATCTGTTCCGGGCCGAGGAACAGATGACGGAAACGCACCGGCGTCCATTTACCGCTCGGGTCAAATTGGCTCGTGTCGCCGTGCTTGGTCCACTGCCACAGCGGGACACAAAACGCGGCAACGATGGCAAGCGCCAGTACGAACAACAGGATTTCTCGTGAACCGCGCTGCGAGGGTGTGATGGCCATCAGTGGGTCTCGCGCCAAACCAAAAGCAGGCGACTATTCCAACAAGTGATTCGCCCGACCGGCGGAAACATTCAATTGACGTAACGATTCAAGAGCAGCACAGCTTGTATTCTCCGCAGTTTCCCTGCAACCTGCAAGTCAGTAGCTCCTGATGCTGGCGTGAATCGCGCTCAGGTGCTAGACTGATCGTTCCGAACAGTACGATTGTACCATTTTTTCTGAGCACGCTACATGACCCGCAATGTCGTTTTCATGCTTTTTGTCACGGTCTTCACCGCCTTGTCATCGACTGTGCTGCCTGAGGAACCGGCGTTGATTGCTCAGTTCAGGTCGCAGGAAATTGCCAAGGACCTGACCATCGGCTACGCCGTCGCATTAGGCGATCTGAACGGCGACGGAAAGCTCGACATCGTCGTCGTCGATAAGCACCGCGTTGTCTGGTATGAAAATCCAACTTGGAAAGTCCGAACCATCCTGCAAGGCACGACGAAGCCAGACAACGTTTGTCTCGCGCTCGTCGATATCGACGGCGACAAACAACTCGACATCGTCCTCGGCGCCGATTGGGCGCCGTTCAACACCAAGTCGGGCGGCACCCTGCAGTGGCTCCGACGCGGCAAGTCGATCGACGACCCTTGGACCATGCACGCAATCGGCGATGAACCGACCGTTCACCGCTTGCGCGTCGCACCACTCTACAACGATGACAAGCCGCGTCTGATCCTCGGCCCATTAATGGGCCGCGATAGTTCGGCCAAGAACAACTGGATGGACGGCCGGCCTGTCCGCATGTTGGCATACCCGACTCCGGCCGACCCGATCAAAGGCCAATGGAAGCCCGAAGTGATCGACGAAACTCTGCACGTCGTTCACAATTTCTGGCCGATCCCACGTGGTGACAACGAACGTGGGCACGACGTCCTCGCTGCAAGCTATGAAGGCGTCAGCCTGATTCACTGGACCGGCAGCAAGTGGGAAACCCAACACATTGGCGTCGGAAATCAGGCAAATCAAAAGAGCAATCGCGGTGCCAGCGAGATCAAACTCGGCCGGCTCAAGAACAATCAGCCCTACATCGCGACAATTGAACCCTGGCATGGCAATCAGGTTGTCGTCTACACTCCGCCGGCAACCGGACAGAAGCTCTGGGAAAGGCACGTCATTGATGAAGAGCTGCGCTGGGGCCATGCCGTCTGGTGCGCTGACCTCGACGGCGACGGCAGCGAGGAATTGATCATCGGCGTACGCGATGACCCTAATGCCAAAGGCGGCGACAAACACACGTTGCGCCGCGGCGTGCGCATCTACAAGGCGACGGATGCTGTCGGCAAATCCTGGACTCGGCAGATCATTGAGAACGGCGGAGTCGCCGTCGAAGATCTCGCAGCAGGCGACCTGGATGGAGACGGCAAGCCGGACATCGTCGCGGTCGGCCGCCAAACCGGCAATTGCCGCATTTATTGGAACAAAACGAAGTAGCCCACGGAGACAATGAAATGTCGAAGATGCTCCGGAAGCTGGTGGCTGAGCCGGCGACGCCGTTCGTCGCAATCGATTTCGAAACCGCCGATTATCAGCCGGACAGCGCTTGCGCCGTTGCGTTGGTGCGAGTTGAGAACATGCAGATTGTCGATCGGCGAGTGACACTGCTCCGCCCTCCACGACGCCACATCGTCTTCACGCATATCCATGGGATCACGTGGCCCGATGTCGCTGCAGCGCCGACTTTTGCCGAGGCCTGGCCCGATCTATCGCGCATTCTTGACGGCGCCGAATACCTGGTGGCACACAATGCCAGCTTTGACCATGGCGTGCTGTCCGCATGCTGCTTCCTTGCCGGGATTTCGTTCCCGACACAGCCGTTTGAATGCACCGTAAGACTAGCCCGCAAGATGTGGCGACTACCGACGAACAAGTTGCCAAGCGTCTGTTCGCATTTGCAGATTCCGCTGCAGCACCATGACGCGGGATCCGACGCCGAGGCATGTGCTCGCATCGTGCTGGCTGCGGCCGAAGCGATGCGAGCGAAAGCGGCGGCGGTCGGCGACACATAACCACGTTTTGTTTCGTCGGGACGCTCACCGAACCGGTCAGCGCCGAGGCGAGTCCTTACAATATCCTCGGCTACTGGAACATGACTTGCATTGAGGAACAAACAGGCCATGAAGCCTCGATTGATGACGCCCGGTCCGACGCCGGTCCCGGAAGAAACGTTGTTGGAACTTGCGCGACCGGTGTTCTTCCATCGGTCGGCCGAGTTTCGCCAACTTTTCGGCGAGATGACCGAAGACCTCAAGTACATCTTTCAGACGAAAAACACAGTCGTCACGTTGACGAGTTCCGGCACCGGTGGGATGGAAGCAGCCGTCGCCAATCTGTGCCCGCCGGGAAGCAAGGCTATTGCGCTAATTTGCGGCCGCTGGGGCGAACGCTGGCGCAACCTATGCAAAGCGTTCGGCGTCGAGCTGATTCAAGTGACTGTGCCGTACGGCCAGGCCGTTCCGCCGGAGAACCTCGCGAAAGCGCTCACCGATCATCCCGACGCTACGGCAGTCTTCGCGACATTCAGCGAAACGTCGACCGGCGTGCGCAACGACCTCGAAGCGTTCGGCAAGCTCATTGCGAAGACGCCAGCTGTTTTTGTCGTGGACACGATTAGCGGGTTGGCCGTGATGGAATGCCGCACCGATTCCTGGCACATTGATGTGAACGTGACGGGATCGCAAAAAGCGCTAATGCTGCCGCCCGGTTTGGCGTATCTCGCCGTCAGCGAAAAGGCCTGGCAGAAGATCGACGCGAACACTTCCGCACGCACGTTTTACTTCGACCTGAAGAAATACCGCGACAAGGTCAAGGAAGACGACACGCCGTTCACCCCAGCTCACACGCTGATTCGCGCTCAACGGGCTAGTTTGAAGAAGCTGCGGGCCGAGGGCATCGAGAACGTTTGGGCACGTCACGCCCGAATGGCGGCGGCCGCACGAGCGGGCGCGAATGCGATGGGCCTGAAGTTGTTCGCCAAACAACCTGCAGACGGGCTGACCGTGATTTGCGTGCCGGACGGCATCGACGGAACGGCAGCGCTGGGAATGCTTGAGAAGAAGTACGGCATCAAACTGGCGAACGGGCAGGACACTCTTAAAGGCAAAATCTGGCGGTTGGCGCATATGGGCTACATCGATCAGTTCGAAGTGCTGGCGGCGATCTCGGCACTGGAAATGGTCCTCGTGGAAATGGGCTACTCCCTGGAACCCGGCGCCGGCGTGGCAGCGGCACAACGTGCACTCGCCGGAAACATCGGAAAGTAAGGACGCTGTTTCATGCCTCGTGTTCTCATCTGTGACAAACTTGAATCCACCGGCATCGACCTGCTGCAAGCAGCCGGGCTTGAAGTCGATAATCGGCCCGGCCTCACCGGCGCAGAACTTGGGTCGGCGCTGCAGGCAGCCGACGGCGCAATACTCCGCTCCGCGACTCGCGTCACCGCGGACCTACTCGAATCGCCGGGCAAGCTCCGGGCCATCGCTCGTGCCGGTGTCGGCGTCGACAACATCGATGTCGGGGCTGCAACACGCCGCGGCATCGTTGTTATGAACACACCCGGAGGCAACACGATTTCCGCCGCCGAGCACACCGTCGCCCTTCTCATGTCGATGGCTCGCCACGTGCCGGCCGCCGACGCGAGCATGAAGACCGGCAAATGGGAACGGAATAAGTTCCTGGGTACGCAACTGGCCGGCAAAACTATCGGCGTAATCGGTCTCGGTCGCATTGGCCGCGAGGTCGCGCGCCGCGCTGCCGGACTCGATCTCAAAGTCATCGGCTTCGATCCGCTGCTGTCGCCGGAACGGGCCGCGCAACTGGGCATCGAGGCGGTATCCAACTTGGAGCAGATGTTTCCACGTTGCGATTTCCTCACGGTGCACGTGCCGCTTGGCGCTGACACCAAGTCGCTGATAGGTTCGAAGGAACTTGCGCTGCTCAAACCAGGTTGCCGGCTCCTCAACGTCGCACGCGGCGGCATCATCGACGAAGCCGCGTTGGCCGACGCACTGCGAGCCGGCCGAGTCGCAGGCGCCGCCATTGATGTGTTCAGCGCTGAGCCGCCGCCGGCCGATCATCCCCTTTTGTCGTGCCCGAACGTAGTGCTGACGCCGCATCTGGGAGCATCGACCGTCGAGGCACAAGAAAATGTCGCCCGGGAAGCCGCGCAACTGTTGATTGATTATTTGACCAAAGGCATCGTGCAGTTCGCCGTCAACATGGCCGCCATAGACCGCGCCGAGCTTGACGAAGTTCGACAATACGTCGATCTGGCGCGGCGACTCGGGCTGATGCAAGCGCAGATGGCTCAAGGCGTCATTCGCAAGGCGACGATCCACTTTCGCGGCGAAGTCGCACAACGCAGCACTCGTCTGATCACCGCGGCGTTCGTTGCCGGTCTGCTTGAAAAGCGACTTGCTGAGGAAGTGAACATCGTCAATGCTGAGATGCTCGCTCAGGAACGCGGCATCGACGTGGTGGAGACCAGCAGCCCCAAACGCGGCGACTTCAGCACTTTGGTGCAAACGGAAGTCGTCAGCGACGGCACACCGGTGACAATTAGCGGCACCTTGTTCGGCAATCAATACTTGCGGCTGGTGCAGATCGGGCCGTACCGAATGGACACCTACCTCGACGGCACCATGCTGATTTTCCCGCATCGCGACGTGCCGGGACTCGTCGGCCACATCGGCACGATCTTCGGACAACACCGCGTCAACATTGCGCGCATGGCGCTCGGCCGTGAGACTGCCGGCGGAGACGCGATCGCCGTGCTCAATCTCGATTCGCATCCGTCGCCTGAGGCTCTTGCACAAGTACAGGCGCATCCGGCGATCCGCAGTTTGACGGTCGTAGAACTGCCGCCGGCCGGTGCGATGCCCCGCTGGTTCGGATAAGTTCCTCCACTCTCGTCCAGAATTCACATCAAGTTGGGTTGACTCGCAAATGCTGGTAAGCTCTACCGATTGTGTGCAACATAGCGCCTGCGTTGCCCCTACTCAGTGAGATGTACGACGACCGTTGCAACTGTGCCATGCTCTATCATTGCCATGAATCCGCCGTTCGATTCCTGCCGAAAACCGAGAAGCATGAATGTTCCCAGACGAGTCGCGCACGGAGGTCGCAACGCGTCAAAGCCGTTGCGGGCGTTCGTTGCTTGCCTGATCCTGTTGGCAACACCGGCGATGAGCAGCGCCGGTTTCCTGTCGAGGCTCTTTCCCAAAGACCTAGAGAAACTCAATCGAAAGCTCTGCGGCCGGATTCTCGATTTCACGCACAATCACGGCAAAGATCACCGGAATTGGTCGCCGTCGGTGTGCGGACAACGGGACCTCTACGTCTATCTTCCACCGGGCTACGACGGAATCAAGAAATTCCCTCTTCTTATTTGGCTGCATGGCTTCTCCCAGGACGAGGAGACGTTTCTGCAATTTGCGCCAATGTTCGATCGCGCGATTGTCAACGGAAAGTTCCCGCCGGTAATTCTCGCAGTTCCGGACGGCAGCATTCGCGAGAGGCCGACACCGTTCAACGCCGGCAGTTTCTACCTCAATTCCAAAGCCGGCCGGTTTGAAGACCTGATCATGAACGACGTGTGGGAGTTCCTATTCGCCAACTTCGCGATTCGACCGGAGCGCCAGTCACACGCGTTCGTGGGCGCATCGATGGGCGGTTTCTCGGCCTTCAACCTCGGCATCAAGCACCACGAGCGAGTCGGCGTCGTCGCCGGCTTGTTGCCGTTGCTCAATCTACGATACGCCGACTGTCTCGGTCGCCGGTTTCACGATTTTGATCCCGCCTGCCAAGGCTGGGTCGAAAAGTACCGGCCGCTCAGTTACTCGGGCAAGATAATGCATTTCATCCCCGTGCTAACGGGCCGTGCGATGCGGCCATTAGCGAACCGCAACGAAATGCGCGACTACATCGCCAGCGAGAACCCGATCGAAATGCTAAACTGTTATGACATCAAGCCCGGTGATTTGACGATGTGGGTCGGTTACGGCACTCGCGACGATTTCAATGTGGACGCTCAGGTCGAAGGTTTCATTTGGCACGCTCAACAACGTGGAGTGCACGTAGATTCTTCAGTAATCTGCAACGGGCGTCACGACCGCATCACTGCTCAAAAACTGTTCCCGATGCTTTCGGAATGGCTCGGCGCCAGACTCGGCCCGTATGCACCGTGCTGTTATCCGACAGTGCCGATCACAGCGCCGCCAGAACCCGCTGCAAAATCTGCAGACACGAATCAACCTGTGCCGCAGTGACGCATAACGGCGGGCAGAAGCGGATGCCGTTTTCGCCGCATCCCAGAAGCAGCAGCCCCGCCTCAAAGGACCGCTGAATTACGAAGTCCCGCTTTTTCGCGTCCGGCGACTGATCATCACGAACGATATCGACGGCGGTCATCAAACCCAAACCGCGACTGTCTGTCAGTGCCGGATGCCGCTGCGACGCTGCGCGCAATCCAGCACGAAGTTGCTCTCCTCGCTCTCGCGCGTTTGCCATGTACTCGCGTTCGAGAAGTTCGAGCGTCGTCATCGCTGCCCGACAACTGACAGGATTGCCGCCGAACGTGCTCGCATGACTGCCCGGCGGCCAGTCCATCACTGTGTCGCGTGCAATAATGGCGCCGAGCGGCATCCCGCTGGCAATGCCTTTGGCTGTGCAAACGATATCCGCCTCGATGCCCCAATGCTCGATCGCGTACATCTTGCCGGTGCGGCCCATTCCTGACTGCACCTCGTCAACGACGAGTAGGATGCCGTGCCTGTCGCATAGACGGCGCAAAGCCGGCAAACAGCCTGGCGGACAAACCCGATAACCGCCCTCACCTTGAATCGGTTCGATGAAAATCGCGGCAACTTCTTCGGGCGGCGCGATTCGCTTCATCAGTGTCTCTTCCATTTCGCGAATCATCCGGCATCCACTGTCCGAACAACCGGCAGGCTCAGCGCCCAAATCCGCAATCCGCAATCCGCAATCCGCGATTCTCGGATAGGGCAGATGATGGATGTCCGGCACCAAAGGCGAAAAACCACGACGGTGCACCAACTTCGAGCCCGACAACGACATGGCGCCGTATGTGCGGCCATGAAACGCGCCAAAAAAGGCGATGACCCGCGACCGCTGCGTATGCCAGCGCGACAGCTTGAGCGCGGCCTCCAGCGCTTCCGCGCCGCTATTGGTAAAGAAGACTCGCTTCGGCGACGGCCCTGGCGCAGTTTCCGCCAGCCGTTGGGCGAGCGCGATTTGCGGTTCGTAATAGAAGTCGGTTCCAGACATGTGAATCAGCTTTTGCGCCTGATCGGTAATCGCGGCGACCACGTCTGGATGGCAGTGCCCCGTCGCCGTGACCGCGATGCCGGCGGTAAAGTCGAGATACAAGTTGCCGTCCACGTCCTCGATGACGCAGCCACTGCCGCGTTCGACGACGAGCGGATAAACGCGCGTGTACGAAGGCGACACAAACCGCTTGTCGCGCTCCAACAGCGCTTTGGCCCGCGGCCCCGGCGGCGGCACGCGAATGTCAGGCACGGTGTGATGGTCGAAGTGGAACATAAGGTCCTTTCATTCAATCGCCCTTCACAATTCCGTCGTCAGCCCTTGCGCCATCTTCACTTCGGTGCCGTGGTTGACGGTCCACGCGATCTTGTGCGTCACCGCTTCGACCAGCCCTGCGGCGCTCGGGTGCCCGTTGCCGCTTTTTTTGACGCCGCCGAAGGGCAGATGCACCTCAGCCCCGATGCACGGCAGATTGACATAGCCCATGCCGAAGTCGCATTCCTCGCGGAAGAACCGCATCGCCCGGTAATCTTCCGTGATGACCGCCAGCGACAAGCCATAGTCGGTGTCGTTGTAGATCGTCGCAGCGTGATCGTTGTCACGGAAAGGGATGATCGCCACGTGCGGGCCAAACACCTCTTCGCGAATCGTACGCAAACCGGGTCGATATTCCTGCCGATAAACGAACGGCGACAGGTAACAGCCTCGTGCATATTCGGCGCTGGTCATCTTGCCGCCTTCGAGATAGACCATTGCGCCTTCCTTTTTTGCAAGTTCGTTGTAGCCGAGGATTTTTTCAACCGCGCCTTGATGGATTACCGGGCCGGTGAAATTCGCGGCATTGAGCGGCGAGCCGATGCGCAGGCGTTTCGCAATCTCAACGAATTTTTCGACGTATCGGTCGATCAAACTTTCATGCACCAGAATCCGGCCGGCCGAAACACAACGCTGCCCGCTTGTCTTGAACGCGCTAATGATGCCGCAGGTCACGGCAAGGTCGAATCGCGCGTCGGCGCAGACGATCACCGCCGCTTTGCTGCCCATTTCGGCAGCGACAATACGGTCGAAGTGCTCGGCCGAGAGTTGCTGAATCTTTTTGCCAACGTCGTAGCTGCCGGTGAATAGCACGACATTGACGCCCGAATCGCGGACGAGCGCTTCGCCGGCAACGTGATCACCGTGCACGAGGTTGATCACGCCAGGCGGAAATCCCGCTTCGAGAAATAGCTCGGTGAGTCTTTGACCGATCGCCGGCGTGTCTTCCGACGGTTTGAAAACGACTGTGTTCCCTTCGAGCAAACTCGGGCACAACATCCATAACGGCACTGCAAAAGGGAAGTTCCAAGGAGTGATGACGGCACACACGCCCCATGGTTTTCGGCGAACGAAGGCGTCCTTTTCGGCGATTTCGGATGCAATCACGTCGCCCGTCGGCATCCGGCCCGTGCCGAACACATACTGCACCATGTGCAGGCCTTCGATCACCTCGGCCCGGCACTCGGTCACGACCTTGCCACACTCGCGGGCCATCAACTCGGCGAGCGCATCGACCTGGCCCTGAATCAGCTGTGCCAATCGATCAAAACATTCGGCACGGTGAATCCGGCTCATCCGCCGCCATGCTGGATACGCGGCTCGCGCCGCAGCGACGGCTTTCTGCGCGTCGGCTGTGGTGCCGGTCGGAAAAGTGCCCACGATTTCCTGCCAGTTCGCGGGGTTGTGGCTTTCGAAAGATCGCTCGGCCGACGAGATGCGTCCTTCGCCGATCAGTTGAAAACCACTTACTGGCGTAGCCACAGAGGCGGACATGGCGGATCTCCGTATCGATGGGGAGTCATTCCAATTCGCACAAACAGAACATGGACCCAAAACAAGACTGACGATTGCATTGTAACTAGGTTGTTCATGCCCCTCAACGGACACCATGACGTGAATCAACAATCAAAACTGAATACGATAGTCAGTTGCAGCTCCGCATGACTTTTTTGGGGCAGTTATCGCGTTCGCGCACCTGTCAATTTGGCCGAACACAGAAAAATCGGGCTGACCATGCCATTTTGTGCCACTTTTGCCGCGATTCGTCGCGGAGGGCGCGGTCCGAATGAAGGCTATGATCCAAAACCGGGATTGCAAATGCCGGCAGGTTTTTTTTCACCGACGCCTGGGATGGATCGATTCCTTGAATTCGCGAACCCGGCGCGCAAGTTCCGTGTCCGAATCGCGTCAACAGGCACACGGCGCGGCAATCGGGCCGCGCCGTACGGGCAAACTGGAATGGCGGGTGTATGCGTTCGGACATGGCGAAAGTGATTGTCGAACGGCCTCGGTACGGGTCGCGGATGCCGACCAAGGGCAAGGGCTATGGCCGTCGCGGTGCGCGTATCGCCTGGGAAGACCAGCCGAAACGCGAAGGGATAAAGGTGCGCAGCGGCGGCAGCAAGATGCTTAACGAGCATCTGTCGCCGCTTCGCCGTTACCTCGCCAAGCAGGTCGGCCGGCCGTGGGACAAGGTGTTCGCCCGCATTTGCCGGCACGTCAATCGCAGCAACCCCGTGCAGGATCACGTTCGCGATCACCTCGATGATTACGTTGCAATTTGCGTCATTGTTTACTACGGCCAACTTTGCCACGGCGACGGCTATCGCGTCGGCGTGCCGATCTACACGCTGTTCTACGTCTGCCCGCGGACCGGCATATTGAGAAAGAACCCGAAAGCGCGAGTTCGCTTTCGATATCGTGTGTCTGAGTCTCGGGTTCGCCAATGGCCCGTGTCGAAGCGCGAATCCATCGTTCGACACAACCGCGCCTGGCTTTGGGTCGAGTTCGAAGAAATTCCGAAACAGACCTGGGACGCGATAAACCGGCAATGGCAACCGGCCGCCTTGCACACACGATTCGACGCCGTGCTCCAACGACACTTAAACCGGGACGAAGCAAATCGCCTCTACGGCCGGCCGTTCTATGCAAAAACCTCGCGCCCGGCCAGCAAGCGCGAGGTTCGAAGCGTGGTGAATTCGTACCCGAGGACAAATGTGGCGGGGTGAACAATGGAATCGGCCCACCCCACTTTTATCTGCCAGTAACGAATACTCTTATGGAGTGATATTTCTTGGCCTTCTTTGCGTCGACGGAAACAAGGCGGTGCTCAATCGTAGTGGCGGATTGGACCTTTGGCCTGAATAGCGTTTCAAATTCCTCCTTCTCTTGGGTTGTTTCCGATTTTCCGCTTACAACGACCGGTCTCGAGAACGGGGGTTGACCTGATGCGACGGGTTCAAAATGAATGGAATAGAAATAGACCCGGTCCAACTTGTCTTTTTCGCCGTGCGACGCAATGCGAAATCCGGGATCCACATTATTGAATCGGTCTTTGTCTTTGGGCTGCTTAAACTTGATGTCCTTTCGAGGATTTGTTGAGCCAGATTCGGCGACCAAGACTCGCTCACCGTGTTGGTGGAAGTCCGTGCCGGGCATCGGCAAGAACGAAGCGACCGCGCCTCCGTCGCAGCATGTCGAACTTGTACATGGCGGCAAACACCAGCGCGAACAGCGAAGCAAGGGTCGAAATCGCTTACCGCTAGGAATGTAATCGCCTGGACCCGCGAATGCTGTTTTACGGCGAACCGCGATTCGAAAATCCATCTGGATAATAAGGTGATCGCTGAGGGCAAAGTCGTGCACTTCCACACGAAGGATATCGCCGCCCGCAATGTCCTCCCAATGCAGCCGCCACTTGTGTTTGCCCGAGACCGGCTCGTAGAAACTCATTGCGGGCTGAGATGTCGTCAAACCAGTTGGATCGGTGATGACAAATCCAATGACCGTGCATTTTGAATCATTCACCTCCAATTTCACGTCGATGTCGCTGCCTTGGGTGATGACCGCAGTTGAAAGCAAATTCAGCGTATTGCACGTGCCGCTGTTTTCGCTTAAGCAGGGACCGTCCAAGATGCTGCAATTCGGCGGCGGCGGTGGTGGCGGTTGCTGTCCCGGCGTCATCGACAATGCCATCAGCAGTGTGAGCGAATTCACGATTGTCTCCGGTGGGTGATTGAAATCTATCTATCGTCCAAATTCTCGAAGTTGGATATTTCGAACCGATGCCTCGCAGCCGTAAACGTAGACTCCCATCCCGTCAGAACCTGTGAATCCAGGCGTGAGGCTGGAAATTCCGACCGGTTTCGCTTGTCCGATGACGCCGACCACCTGCATCAGGCGCGATCGGTTCGCGGGCACAAATGGTCGGCCATCGACGAATGGCGCCATACCAACGGGAGTTACCAGGAAACGGATATGCCGCCATTTGGGTAACGGCTGGTTGTCTTCGATGGACGAGATAGGTTCTCGCAATATTAGGGGCGCCCTCATGTATGCCATTTCAAATTCAAGTTTTGGCTGGGCTGGTTGGGGTGGGTCGCAAAGCTGACCATCGCGGAAAACAACGAAAACCAAACAATGATAACCGTTTGGGTCTTCATCTTTCCTCGAACGGCCCACGTACAATCCGACATACGAATTGCTGACCGCCAGCCCCTTGTCAAACCTCAACTCTGCTTCAAACTCAAACGGCTTCTCTGGCAAGCCGCGCATCAATTCGAACAAACCATGTCCCTCGCTTCGAAGTCGCAGTTCGGGTTGTTCGCCGCCGGTCGTCGATACGATTGTCACGCCGGTGCCGAGGTCGTCGTGCCAGCGCGGCCTACCGTTTTTGTCCAGCAGATCGAGCTTGCCTGTTAATGCAAACACATCTCGAACACGTTCGAGTTTGGTTCGGTTGTAAGCGATCCATCCTAGCGAAACGCTAACGATCAAACATGCGGCGATCAGGACCAACATGGCGACTCGCCACATCCGCCGGGCGCGTTGTTGTTGTCGCTGCCGCTGTGCGGAATGGTAAATCGCTGTTTGCGTCTCAGACAAAATTCGGTTTGACCGATTTACCCAGTCGGCGGGAGGGAGATTGATGTTCTCGCCTTGCAACCACTTATCCATACCACCCGCCAGATCCGCGGCCGTCGCATACCGTTCCGCCGGCGATTCCTGCAGACACTTGAAGATAATTGACTGCAATGCGGGATCGAGCGACGAATGCTCGGTGTCCGGCTCCGACTTACTTTTTGATTGCGGTTCCTTTGTCGAATCCGCCGCGTCCGGAAACGGCCGCTTGCCCACGATCAGCTCGTACGTCATCACTCCGAGCGAATACACATCGGTGGCGAAACACTGCTCGTTGATCCGCCCGTGCCTCTGTTCCGGCGCCATATAGGCGGGCGTGCCGAGTACGGCGCCGGGTTTGGTAATGTGCTGATCGCCGTCGAGCAACTTGGCGAGGCCAAAGTCGCCGACGAGCGGTTCCATGTTGTCGTCTAGGAAAATATTGCCGGGCTTCAGATCGCGGTGAAGAATCCTAAACTCGTGCGCGTGGTGAACGGCTCGCGCCACTTTGATCATCAGTGAGACCGATTCTCGGACGTTGCCGCGATAGCGGCCCTTTGGCCAGGTACTTCATTGTGTAGTATGGCTGGCCGCGTTCGATGTCGAAGCGATAGATCGGCACAATGTTCGGGTGATCGAGCGCCGCGACGGCTCTTGCCTCGATCATGAATCGTTCACGCTCGGACTGCTGGATAATAACGCCGGTGCGAAGTTGCTTGAGGGCAACGATCCGGCCGAGCGGCAACTCACGCGCTTTGTAAACGACGCCCATGCCGCCGCCGCCAATAATCTCGATCAGCTCAAACGGGCCAAATGGCGTGACCGAAAAGTGGGAGTCATTCGCGGAACCGTTCGACGAATGCTCGGTATCCGAATCGAAGTCGCCGGCGTTGTTGCCGTCGGTCGGGCGACTTTCGGTTTCGTCGTCGTCGTCGTCGGGAAACGGGGTGTCTTCACGCATATTGGTAAATCGGACCGCATATGAGCGAATACAGTGAACTGCCGGGATTGTAGCCGAATTGCAACAAGCGAAACATGAAAAACGAACTTCTTTTCAGGAAACCGGCAAGTTGATCAAAACGTTCGGATCGGAGCCGAATTGAAAATCGAATGAATCTGGGATCCGTTCGATGAAATTGTGGGTTCTACCGCCGGCGAGTGAATCCGAATCGAACGACTCGCCAGCGAATTGGCGCCGTTCCCGCAACGGGTTCGGAAATGACCTGCACGGCTTTGGCCGCGTCAGAATTCGCTGATTCCGGGGCAAAACTCGTCGGCCGCACCGGCTTGGGTGTTTCGCTCGATTCGATCTTCAACACCTCGACCTTGGGCTTACCCGAAAGCACGCGCAGTACCGGCAGCAGCGGCGTCAGGGCTCGCATTTCGTGCCAGCTGTGATCGGCGATTTTCAGGTGTGCCGGACCGACTGATCCATCGCCAATGGTTGCGTCCAGCGCCAACCACTGCCCGCCGATTGCGACTTCCGTCCACATGTGATAAGCAAGGATCGGCGTGTTTCGGCGATCCTTCGTGTAGACCAGGCCGAGTGCCGTGCGCGACGGCACGCCGGCCGCCCGGCACATCGCGGCCGTCAGCATCGCATACTCGGTGCAGTCGCCTTCGAGTGTCCGGGCCACCTTGTCGGCGGGAACCATCGCGCTTTCGAAGTTCAGCACGCGCATCTTGCGGCGGACCCAAAGCTCGATGTTTTGAGCCTTCTTCCAAGGGTCGGTCTCTTTGCCGATCGCTTCCTCAGCGTGTCTCCTGACCATTACGTCGTCGGAGTTTACGAAGAAGTTGCTCTTGAGAAATTCTTCACCGACTTGCTTGCCGACGGCCTTTTCGGGCTCACGTACGGAGCGCACATGCAACTCGAATGACTTGCCGTTGACGTTTTTCACTTCCTGCCGGCCGTCGCCGGTGGAGAATGTCTCGGCTGGCGACTCGTCGTCGGGCATAGTAATGCGATAGACAACTTTGACCTGCCGATGTGCAAATGGGATGTCGCGATTGAGGACGATGGATTGCGAGACGCCGATGTCCTTGACGGCGCCCGCGTCGGCCAGAGCGATGGCCTTTGTGGTGCGTTCGAGCGTGACTTTACCTAAACCGGGCATTTGCGATTCGGATTTGATAACTGCATACTGCGAATCCAGCCATGTCGTGAGGCCCGGCAATTGAATGACTTGAACTTTACCGTCTTCGCCTTTGAGCTCGATTTTTTCCGGTTTCGACTCGACTCGTAGGCATTTTCGCGCCACGCCGTTGAGTACCACATTTTCGTAGTCGCCTACGGTCATATCTACCTTGATCACGTTATTGACGATCGGTTGAAACTGCCGATAGGAGATGCGTTCTCCGGGTTTGAGTTTGCGGTCGCGAGGCAGGTTCTGTTCGGCCAGGAGACTGATGACGTCGTCGGGCCAGGGGATGCTGCGTTCGAACGTGCCGGTACTGCCCTGAACGCGGACTTTGAGCGACTTGCCTTCCACCTTGCCGGTGAGTTCCAGACGTTGATTCTGTCCCAGGCTCTGGGACATGAACACGCCGACGAGTTTGCCTTCGGGAGTTGTTTCATCCCCGATGACGGCCTCCGTGCGCGCCGTCTCGCCGAAGCGGCGTACGGTCAGGTGCATCTTCTGCGTGAATCGGTGCACCGTGCCGCCGTCGCGCTCGACCATGTGCAATGTGCTGTGGAAGTAGCCGGCTTTCACGCCGTCGAGATACGCGGCGTCCCAGGTTTCCTGAACAAGCGTCACGCGCGGTTCGTCCGCTCGTCCGACCAACGTGATCGATACAGCCAGAATGACCCAGAAGACTCGCATGAATCGGAACTCCGAACGAGACGGAAAAGGCTGTCGCCGCTCATCATAACGTGAATTGAGGGCAGGCCAATGTCATTCTTCAATGCAGCGTGAGTCTGGAGAAGGCAGGAAAGGCAGTCAAGACTGCGACTCTGTGCGGGTGAGGCAAAGATTTGAGGTCGTACAGCCCGAATGACCTGCGGGTTCGTACCTTTTCTACTTGATTGGGGAAATAGAATGAAGATGCCCCGTTCGCGTGACACCCGGAAGCGATTTATATTGGAAGTGAACAGACACGCTTGGGCTTCCGCAGCCAGCCTGGGCACCACAATCGGGATGGACCCCGCCAATCGAGGGGCGACTGTGACTCACCGTCAGTTCGATTCGCAGCTTCAATTCGAACGCAACGGAAAATTCCAACTGACAGATGCCATCCGACCTGGACCGGGTTTGCCGGTTATTCCGCGCGAAGGCTTCCGTCAGGCCGTGTATCGCGACTATCGCAATCACCTGCGGATCCCGGTGATCGCCGCTTCCGTCTCCGCTGAACACTTGTTCGAAGTGTTCTTGGCGTTGCTCGAACCGTTAGGCGAAGTCGTTGACGTAATTCTCGAGACCAGCCATCGTACAAAGCCGGGCACGCACCGCGACCTGCGCCGCACCGACATCGACAAGCCGGTCCTCGAAAGCTACTGCTGCGAGTACGAGGACCTGTTGACGAACGACGGTTGCACAGGCATCGCCATCATGTCGTCCGCCAATCCGATGGAAGTGCAATTCGATGAACACAAGCTGCTCTTGGTTTATGCCCGCGAATTGAAACCGTTCCGCCGCATTCTGAAAGCACGCGGCGTGCCCCGCGACGACGACATGAAGCTGATTTCCGAAGGCGAGCACATGCACGGCAGCGAGCCGCAACACCAAAGCCAGTTCCGCGAGATGTGCTATCGCATGGGCGTCGGCAAACATTCACATGCGGTGAATGAGTAGGACCGAACTGCAAAATCGGGGTTGGCTTCGCGTCAGCAAAGCCGTTCCCAAGAAGTCAATCGCTTATTGGGTCCCACATTCATTTTAGCAAGGGAGTCATTTGCATGAATGACTCCCTTATCGACGTTCTGTAGGCTGATTGATGTCGCGGCATCCAACTGCCTATAGAAAATCGCGAGGGAATCGGATCTTTCGGTTTCAAACAGAAGCGCCGTTAGTTCGCCAAGACGCCTGGCGTGCCTCAAAGTACAATTTTGATATGGGCGCCAAATCTACTCGACGTCTGCATTCCTCTTTGATTCATGGTGAAGCATCATGAGCGATTACTCCGATCCGCCGTTACCTCCGCGACCGCCGCATGACGAGCCCTTGCCGCCGATGGTGATTCCTGCCCGAATGCCGCCAAGGCCGCCGCACGGACATCCGCCGCCGCCGCCTCCTCAGGGAGGACTCGGTAAAGCGCTTTTGGCGCTTCTGTTGCTCGGATCGTTGGGTTTGAACCTGATCCTGTTTATCGCAGTTATCCTGCCGAGCGGCGGCGGAAGCGACGATGGTCTGCCCATTCACGAGAAGCATTACTCGCATTCGACGACGGCCCGGAACAAGATCGCAATCGTCCGCGTTGAGGGCATGTTGATCGACGAGATGATGGACTACGCCCATAAGCAGATCGAAAGGGCGGCCAAGGATCCGGACGTCAAAGCTGTCGTGTTACGAATCAACAGCCCCGGCGGCACTGTCACAGCCAGCGATGAACTTCACCGGCGATTGATCGAACTTCGCGAAGGAAACTCGCCGCGATTCAAGAGTTCGGCTAAGCCAATCGTAGTATCGATGTCGTCGATGGCTGCGTCCGGCGGTTATTACATTGCGATGCCGTGCAATCACATCTTTGCCGAGCGCACGACGATCACCGGCTCGATCGGCGTCTATGCGTCGTTGCCGAACATCAGCGAACTGGCAAACAAGCACGGCGTCAAAATGCAGCTGATCAAAGCCGGCGACGTAAAGGGCTCCGGATCGATGTTTCATGAGTTGTCGCCGCAGGAACGGCAAGTCTGGCAGGACATGGTAGCGCATTCATACAGCTTGTTTTTGAAAATAGTTGAAGACGGCCGGCCTCACCTCAAAGGCGAGTTGACCAAGAACCTGGTGATGAAAGACAAGGACGGCAACGAGGTCAAGGACGCGTTCCAGTACGACGACAAAGGCAACAAGCTCACTGAAAAACCGAAAGTGCCATACAAACGGCAGCTTGCCGACGGCGGCATCTTCACCGCCGACGAGGCCCTGCAGTTCAAGCTGATCGACGGCATCGGAAACCTCGACGACGCAGTCAAAGAGGCCGCCAGACTAGCTAGCCTTACCGGCGATTTTCGAGTCATCAGCTACGAAAAACCGGTCACGCTGCTGAGTCTCCTGGGCGGCGGGATGAAGGCTACGACGCCGTTTGACATGGGTCAGCTTGCCAACGCCGCCCAACCCAGGCTATGGTACCTATCGCCGAACTGCGAATTGGCGGGTTATCTGGCAACGGTGAAGAAAAACGACGGAGGACCATGACGTGTCGGGACTGGTTGCATGCATCCTGGCACTTGCGCTCGGCCAAGAAGCGCCGAAGGCGGCCGGCTTCGACGGTATCCGTAAAGGCATGACCGCTGCTGAAGTGCGCCGCATCCTGGGCGATCCGTCGACGACCTCGCGGCAGATACTATTTCGCAGACATGTCGAACAGTGGCGATTTGCGGCAAATGATGGTTGGATCGAACTCAATTGCGTCCGCGGTGAAGAACCATATGTCTCAAACGTCTACCATCGCAAGAAGCGGCAGTGATGGCAGACTGACGTAGCATTTTGCCGCAGGACTGGGCGGCGGCGGAAATCCGGTACCTTTCTCATTATGTTTTGCGTCGTCCGGGCACATGACTCTCCCGTTTGGTCAGCTCAGGCCAAAGTCCAGAACTAATCATACCTAAGTATTTTGTAGATAAGTAGTTAAAGCAAAATGGCAACGGCTATTGCCTTTGTCAGCTATACTTGGGCAGGCAAGAGAACCCCGGCAATCTCAGTCACGGAGGCAGCACTTGGGTTGTTTGGCATCAAGAATGCAGAATGAAGACCGCAAGACTGTGAAAAGCCGCCGGTTTAAGGAAGGAAAACCGGAATGGCCTGCAAACAAAAGCGATGCCACGCGAGTAACGCAATGGAGATCGCAACGAAAGGTGGTGAGTCATGGCACGACGTGAAGCTCTTCTGAGATTGCACAAGACATTGACTCAACGACGGGCCGAGCTAATCAAACGCCTCGGCGCCGATTTCGAAGATCTGGGACACTCACGCGTCACCGCAAGCGGCGATAGCGCCGATGCGGCATTCGACGCCGGCAGCGACGAAATGGCTTCGCAGCTTGCTGAACTCGAGGCCAAGGAATTGCGGCAGATTCAGCGTGCTCTTTTGCGGCTGAAGCAAGGCATATATGGCATTTGCGAAGGCTGCCAGACAAAGATCAATGTGACCCGGCTTAATGCTTTGCCATATTCCACTTTGTGCATTCGTTGCCAACGTGAGATGGAGAGTGGCGCCGATTGGAGCGCCGACGGCAGCATGGCCGATTGGGATCGAGTTTCAGAATCCGAGCGCCATCAGGACCGGCGTGAGGTAAGCTTGTCGGAGTTGGAACTCGACCTTTCCAAGTAGACCATAAATGGGCCGCTTGCAGAATCGCGCGTCAAGCGCGAGCTGCAAGCGGTTTCGTGTTCAAATTCGCTTCATTCTGCACGCAATTGTGCGATTTCGCAACACACAGAAGACGTGACAATCACGCCGATTGCGGTCATTTTTCCAATCATGCGGGGTCGAACCGGAAAAACCGGCCCGTTCAATTCACTTTTGCTCAAGTGCCAATCCACGACTGGGTCTAAATTGAAGGTGGAGTGCGGGCCAAAGTCAGTTCCGGCTCGCTTCGACTACTTTTCCGCGAGTGTACATCGCCATGTGGAAACGACTTGGAAGCATCGCTTTGCTCGGTGGTTGTGCTTTTGCCGGCGGCGCGACAGCAATACTCGTCGCTCCCAAATTGACCGGTTCCCTGACGGCGCAATCGCCTGCGTGGTCCAGTCCGGTTGCTGAACAAAGCATCCTGCGGCTCAGCGATCGATTCGAACAAGTGTCACAACGAGCGTCTCCCTCGGTAGTCGCCATCGAGGCCGTCAAGACAACGACTCCGGGGAAAGGACGAACGAGTGAAGAGTCAGGGTCAGGCGTGCTCATCGAAGGCGAAGCCGAAAAAAGCACATACGTGCTGACCAATAACCACGTGATCTCCGGCGCGAAGCCGGAACAGGTGACGATCAGCCTTTCCGATGGCCGGATCTTCCGGGCCGCCCAGGTCTGGGCAGATCCCGAATCCGACGTTGCAGTCCTTCGCATCGACAAGGGCGGTCTGCCTGTCGCGAAACTCGGCGACAGCGACAAGGTTCGCGTCGGCCAGTGGGTGCTCGCAATCGGAAGTCCGTTTGGACTGAATCAATCGGTGACTCACGGCATTATCAGCGCTCGTGAACGCGGCCAGATCAGCCTCGGCGGCAGCATCCGCATCAAGGACTTTTTGCAGACCGACGCCCCGATCAACCCCGGTTCGAGCGGCGGACCGCTCATCAATATGGACGGCGAAGTGATCGGCATCAACACGGCAATTGCGTCGAACAGCAACACCAACAGCGGAGTTGCGTTCAGCATCCCGATCAATCTCGTTCGCAAGATCGCCAGACAGCTTCTCGAACATGGCGCCGTGAATCGCGGCTTTCTCGGACTTCATCTGGCTGCTGTTTTCGAGCCGGCTGACGCGATCCGACTTGGTCTTGACCATGCGAACGGCGCCTTGATCGAAACAGTGTACCCTGATACGCCGGCCGCGACCGCGGGTTTGAAGACTGGTGATGTGATCCTGAAACTCAATGAAACGCCGATTCGAAACGAGAATCAGCTGATCAACTTGATCAGCGGGCAATCGGCAGGACAAAAGATCAGATTGCACGTTTGGCGGGAAAAGAAGATGTACCAGGTCGAGGCGACGATCGGCGACTGGCGGCAGGCGCAAACGCGACTGAAGCCGGCTTCAATGCCATGACAGTCATGCAGTAAATGAAATAACCGACGCGACTGCAGTCCATTCGAGCTGCAGTCGCGTCGGTTATTTGGTGGACAGCCTTGCCGCGCTTACTCGCCCTGCGGCGGCCGCATCCGCAAGAAAATGAGCAGGCCGACCAATGCGATCAGCAGAAAGGCCATAATGCCGATGAACCACCACGAAGTAAAGAATTCCATGAGTTCGATCCCTTTCTGTCGAAGCCTGGGGAAACGCCTGGCACACGTGCCGCTTCTTGCTCTCTATTTGCCGTTGCGCGAGTCCGGCAATGGTGGACCTCCACCTCCAAAAGAAGCTAGGCAAAAAATGTTCTACCGACGTATTCGCTCGGTTGCAAGCGGCTATTTACGGAAAAATCACGAGTTCGCGATTTATGAAAGATTTGAAGTAGATTGCAAGCTGGTTCTGTGACATTATTATCGCCAATAAGTCGCCAACTTTGCTGCCATGGAACATTGGGTGGTAGCCGTTTGTTGATGCCGTTCGTTGTCGGACCAGCCATGTCGACCGCATCCGTCCAATCGCGTTCGCTGACCAAACGGCTCCTATGGGCTGTGTTGATCGGCATCTTCATCACCGTTCCATTGCTGGTGTACGCTTTTTTTGTAAACGGCGGTCGGTTTAGCATCGATGAACCCGAGCCGATCGCCGGCCCGCCGCAACCGCAAGACCCTCGCGGCCGAAACTCCCCGTTCGTCATACCAGGCATCCGCAAACCCGACTTAGTGCAAGCAAGCAAGTCCAATCTCAAGGACGACGACGAGGTTATCGGCATCGCCGTTGACGGAAAACATCGAGCTTATCTCGTTTCAGCGATGTCTTTGATGCAGTCTCACGTCGTCAATGACATGATCGGCCAAACGCCGGTTACCGTGACCTATTGCGACCGCAACGACTGTGCAGCCGTGTTCACGGCTGACGAACTAGGTAAACCACTCGATGTTTGGACGATGGGTTATCTCGACGGCCTGTTGCTGCGAATCAACAGCGACCCATTCTTTCAATCAACAGGCAAATTCTCAAATCCCGGCAAAGAACATCAACGAGCGCTGCCTAGCCTTCCATTTGAACGCATGAAATGGAAAGACTGGGTGGCACTGCACCCTGACTCCGAAGTGTTCGTTGGCACGAAAGCAAGACCGCCGGAAGTGTCTCGACCGCAAAAGTGATGTTACTTCCCATACGTGTCTTTCCACTCGTCGTACCAGGCCATTTGAATTGCTTCGAGTATCTTTTCGTTCGATTCGTGCGGCTTGCCTTCGAAATCTTCAAGATCCAACACCCACTTGTGCATGTCCGTGAATCGCACCGTCAGTGGATTCAGCGAATCATATCTCTCGAACAGCAATGCACCAATTTCGTGCGTGTCGGTCCATTTCAGGCTCATCTGCTTGTCCCCTTTCGCGGCACCGCCAACCGATCGGCGTCAAGTTCCGAAACGGGCTGATCGCGCAACGCCTTTCGAGCCGCCTGACTGAACAGCAGCATCGCCAACGGATTGGTCGCATCGCCAAGCGCCGTGACCGCCTGCTGCAATTCGTCGACATTCTGTCCGCCGAGGGCCTTTCGAGTTCGGTTCTCCGCTTCGACGATACGCGCCCGTTGTACATCGGTTATTTGATTGCCTGCTTCCCGAATCGCCTTTTCCGTGTGTTGCAGATCGGTCTGTGCCTTTTGGCTTAACTCGATGAAGCGTCGGCGCGCAAAATCCTCCTGGGCATGTTCGACGCTCTCCAGCACCATCGCTTCCACTTCTTCCTTTGTCAGTCCGTGCGCCGGTTGGACCGTCACCGACGCTTGCTGGCCGCTACGCTGTTCCCTGGCGCTGACTGTCAATAGGCCGTTGGCATCGACAAGGAACGTGACATCGACCTGCGGCATGTTGGCAGGCATCGGTGGTATGCCCGACAATTTGAATTGACCAAGAAGGCGACAATCTTTGGTTAGTTCACGTTCGCCTTGGTAAATGTTGATGATCACCGCCGTCTGTTTGTCGACCTGCGTCGAGTAACGTACCGTGGCTCGGCAAGGAATCGTCGTGTTGCGATGAATGACTTTGTCGACCACGCCGCCGATGGTCTCGATGCCGAGCGAAAGCGGGATTACATCCAGGAGCAGCATGTTGCGGCGGCCGCCCGCGAGAATGTCCGCCTGCACGGCTGCGCCAATCGCGACGACTTCATCCGGATTCAGGCTTGTGTGTGGTTTTCGTCCGAAGAACTTCTCAACTTCGTGACGAACCAATGGCACACGTGTAGAGCCGCCGACCAGCACTACTTCGTCGATCTGTGCCGGCGTCTTGCCCGCATCCCGTAGTGCCTGCCGGCATTTCTCAATTGTGCGATCCACCAGCGGCTTGATCAGCGAATCGAATTCCGCACGGCTCACTCGCTGCACGAGGCGATTGCCGCCAATTTCGACTGAGAATTCCGCCTGTTCTGCTGCAGACAAGGCGATTTTCGTCGACTCAGCCGCGATGCGGAGTTGCTGGAGCAGTCGCGGGTCGCGCTTGGCCAAGTCGATTCCCAGCCGCGTAGCCGCCCACTCAAACAACGTTCGATCAAAGTCATCCCCTCCCAGGTAGGTGTCGCCGTTGGTCGCCAGCACTTGAAAGACGCCGTCTTCCAGCGAGAGTATGGAACAGTCGAATGTTCCGCCTCCGAGGTCATACACCGCAAAAGTGCCGCTGTGGCGACGCTCCAGTCCGTATGCAAGTGCGGCGGCAGTCGGCTCATTGACAATCCGCAGCACGTCCAGCCCGGCGATTTGCCCGGCGTCGCGCGTCGCTTGCCTTTGCGTGTCGTCGAAATGCGCTGGGACTGTAATCACTGCCTTGGTCGGATTGCCTGCTCTCCGCCGCACTTCTTTGAGAATCATCGCCGACAGTTCTTCGGGAGTGTATTCTCGTCCGCCGATGACGACGTTTAGAACTTTGCGGCCGCCCTCAGCGTCTCGCTCGACGATCTGATGAGGAAGCAGCGGCAGTTCCTTCTTGAGGTCCGCAAGAGTTCGGCCCATCAGTCGCTTAATGCTGAATATCGTGTGTTCCGGGTCTGAAATCGCTCGTGCGCGAGCCTCTGATCCGACCAGCACCGAGCCGTCGGCATGAAAGCTGATGGCGCTGGGAACTAGACCATTGTCGCCGCCGATGCGAACGACGGCAGGCAGGCCGTCCTTGACGAATGCGGCAAGGCTGTACGTCGTTCCGAGGTCAATGCCGACGATCTTTGGAAGGTCCATGAACGTAGCCGCTGCAAGTTGCAAAAAAGTGGGCGCTAAGGGACTCGAACCCCTGACCAACGCGGTGTAAACACGTCGCTCTACCACTGAGCTAAGCGCCCAAATTAAGTTCAACCGTCAATCGTCCAAGTCACGAATCAGGTTCTGTAGGAACTTCATCGCGTTCAGCGTGGTTCGGATTCGGCGAAGCACCTGCTCGCGCCTTCCTGATGCGTTGCCGAGAGTTTCAAATTCACCGGCGAGATCGGCCAACAAACGGTCGCGACGGTCTGCCAAATCCTTGGCTAATTGTAGACGTTGCGGCGAGCCCTGCGGTTCTGTTTCCTTCAGTTCCTCGATCTGCATGCGCAGGTCCATGACTTCCTCGAGAAAGTCATGAGCCAGGTCCTTTTGCTCGGCCGCGCTCGGCCCGCCTTCGACCTGCAGCAGATACTCGGCTCGCCGAAATGGGTCGCGAAGAATCTGCACTGCCTGATTCAGCCGGGCCGTCAGCTCGATGCTGGCGTGCTGCTCGGCAGTGCTGGCATGATGATGAAAATCCGGGTGCAACTGCCTGCTTCGGGCCAGGTAATTGCGCTCCAATTCGGCATCATCCAGCAGAAAGCGCCTCGGAAGGCCGAGGCGCTCAAAGTGATCCAGGTCCGCCATGTCGATATCGGCTTACATCGAGAACGAGCTGCCGCAGCCGCAGGTGCCCTTGGCGCTCGGGTTGTTGATGCTGAAGCCGCGGCGATTCAGGTCGTCGTGGAAATCGACGGTGACGCCGGTCAGATACAGCAGGCTGCGCTTGTCGATAACGACCGGCACGCCATGCTGTTCGAATACTTCGTCGAGCTTCAGATTGACTTCCGGATCGAGGTCCAATTTATGTTGGAAACCGCTGCAGCCGCCGCCGACCACGCGCATCCGCAGGTGCAACGGTCGTGTTTCGCCGGCCGCAACCTGATCGGCGATGATTTTCTTGACTTCCCCGGCCGCCTTTTCCGTCAGAGTCATCGGCATTGTCGGGGTCGTCGTCGTGGCACAGTCGGATTTGATTCCAAGCGTCGCCTGTTCAGTCATCGTAGACATATCACTGCTCCTGAAAAAAATCATGAAAACAATGGTTCGTTCGAAAGATCCGGTTACGCCAGGGCCGCTTCCGGCTCCCGCGCTTCGGCCGGCTGTTTGTCCTGGTAGTTGCGGATCGCCGCTTTGATAGCGTCTTCCGCTAGCACCGAACAGTGGACTTTAACGGGCGGCAAAGCAAGTTCCTCGACGATCTCGGTGTTCTTGATCGCAAGCGCTTCGCCGATCGTCCGTCCGCGCAGCCATTCGGTGGCGAGGCTGCTGGAGGCGATAGCGCTGCCGCAGCCGAAGGTCTTGAATTTTGCATCCTCGATAACGCCGGTCTCCGGGTTGACGAGGATTTGCAGTTTCAACACGTCGCCGCACTCGGGAGCGCCGACCAGGCCGGTGCCGACGTTCGGGTCGGCCTGGCTGAAGCTGCCGACATTACGAGGGTTGTTATAATGATCAAGCACTTTGTTGCTGTACGCCATGACAAACTCCTGAAAGCAATTCCCCGATGATGAATCAATGAGCCGCCCATTGGACGGTCTTCAGATCGATCCCTTCCTTCGCCATTTCGTAGAGCGGGCTCATCGCACGGAGATGATTCACGGCTTTGACGACCTGCTCGACGACCATGTCCACTTCGTTTTCGGTGTTGAATCGGCCAATGCCGAACCGGATGCTGCTATGCGCCAGTTCGTCGCCGACGCCGAGCGCTCGCAACACGTAGCTGGGTTCAAGGCTGGCGCTGGTGCAGGCGGAACCGGAAGAAACCGCCACGTCCTTGATGCCCATCATCAGCGCTTCGCCTTCGACATAAGCGAAGCTGATGTTGATGTTGCCCGGCAGCCGTTCGGTCGGATGACCGTTGACGTAGGTTTCATCCAATTGGTCCATGATGCCGCTACGAAGCCGTTCACGGAGCCGGATCATGCGCTGGCATTCCTCGTTTTGTTCTCGCTGCGCGATGGCACAGCCGGCGCCCAAACCGACGATCAGCGGGACAGCGAGGGTACCGGAGCGCATGCCGCGTTCATGCCCGCCGCCGTCGAAGAGCGGGTCCAGGCGAACGCGTGGGTCTTTACGGCGAACGTAAAGAGCGCCGACGCCCTTTGGCCCGTAAATCTTGTGGCCTGACATACTCAACAGGTCGATGCCCATCGCCTGCACGTCAACCGGAATTTTGCCGACCGCCTGCACGGCGTCGCAATGGAAAAGCACGCCGCGCTCTTTGCAAACCTTGCCGATGGAAGCTACCGGGTGCACCGTGCCGATCTCGTTGTTTGCGGCCATGATGCTGACAAGGATCGTCTTGTCGGTCAGCGCGGCTGCGACCTGCTCAGCCGACACCTGGCCGAAGCGGTCCACGGGCAAATATGTCACCTGAAACCCGTCGCGCTCCAGCCGCTTGCAAGGATCGATGACGGCTTTGTGTTCCGTCACCGCCGTGATGATGTGGTTGCCCTTCTTGCGGTACATGCTTGCCACACCCTTGATGGCAAGGTTGTTGCTCTCGGTCGCACCGCTGGTGAAGATCACTTCCTTACCGGTCGCACCGATGATGGCGCCGACCTGATCGCGGGCTTCGTCAACCGCCTCTTCCGCTTCCCAGCCGAACGCATGATTGCGACTCGCCGCGTTGCCGAACTTCTCAGTGAAGTACGGCAACATCGCTTCAACGACTCGCGGATCGCACCGTGTCGTCGAATTATTGTCCATGTAAATCGGCAGCTTCATATCCATGGTCGAGTTCACTCTCCAAATGCTTCTACCAAAGCCGGCGACGACCCTCGACTCGGCGTCCTCGTTGGCACCGTCACAGTCAACAAGCTGTCGCCGCCTGAGGAAGGTCGGAACAATTCTGCAAGTGTAACTGAATTCAAGAGTTCAACGATTCGGGCGTTGATGTTCGCCATTGGCGCCTTGATTGGGCAGCGATTGGTCAGCTGGCATGAGTCTTCGGGTTCGTCGTGATTGCAATTCGTTAGTCGGAACGAATCATCGAGCGAACTGATCACCTCGGCAAGCCGCACCTCTTCGGCGGATCGCAGCAAAACATACCCGCCATTGACACCGCGATGACTCGTCACAAATCCTTTGTGGCAAAGCTCTTTCAAGATATTTGCGACGAATGCGCGGCTCAGCGAATAACGCTCGGCGATCTCTCTCGCACAAGCGCCGTCGGGGTTCTGATGCAGATGCAGCAGAATCAGTAGGGCGTAATCGCTTTTTCGACTCAATAGCGTCATAGTCTCCCTCCGGAGACGGGCCGGTCCCAAAACAGAACTGCCTCAATGCTATTTGTACGATTGGATATCAGGACTTGGCAAGTACTATTTCTGGAAAACGATTGTGAATTGTTTCACGAAGTGGCAATTCTCGAGCTCACGTTGGCCTCATCCACTTAATCCACACGGCGGCAGCAGGAAACGTCGTAGGGCCTCGGCGACGCCGGCCGAATGCGTGTACTGTGGGTAATGGCCGCACTGCGAGAACTCCAGATGATCTGCATGCGGCAGCCCGTCCATTAACTCTTTCAATGCCGACTGACGGACCACTGTATCTCGATCGCCCGTAATCAGCAGCACAGGGTGGGTCACGCGAGGAAGCGTCGGCCGAAGATCCATGGTGTCAATCAAAAGCGCCCGATGAGCGATCGAGCGAATCGGCGCACATCGCGTGTTGGCTCTCTGAAATTCCCAGACATCGGGCTCGGCGGCGGCGAACGCGGGAGCGTCTGCCTTCTGTTGCACCATCGCTCGAAACGGCAATCGCGCCATCGGTCCGGGCCAATGTGCTGCGAGTCGTGCGAGGCAGCGCTCCGCCGGCGCCAGGCGTCGGCGAGCGAATGCGCCGTGAAATGCCGCCCGCAAGAAACGGCGTGGCTGGCGAGCAAGCGCTGACAGCGCGATGGTGCTGCCGAACGACCCGCCGTAGATGCAAACCTGGCCGAATCGAAAGTGATCGAACAACTCGAATAGGTCATCGACTAGGTCACGATGGCGAATATGTCCAAGTTTGGCGCCGTCGCCGGCGCCGTTTGGCAATTCATAGGCGATGCAACGGAAATGACATGTCAAATGGGCGATCACCGGCACGAAGCAGCGCGACTGATCCGACATGCCGTGAACAAAAACCAGCGGCTGCCCCTGTCCCCATTCGAAGTACTTGCAGCGATAACGACCGAGATCGACGACGTCTGTGCGGGCTTCGCGGCGCCATGCCGCCAGCGACTCGGAAAGGGAAAAGCGCTTCTCCGTTTCCAGATAGCCGTCGGTGACACGATAGTCTTCCGTCATCGTCGACATGGCGTCCTACCGATAGAAACCGATGCTGGCGAAACTAACGCTTTCATGCCCTTGTGGATGAACGTACTGGCCGTAGTCGAGGGCTCGCCCGGATGCCGGTTCGGCAGCGGCGAGCGCCACGACCGTCGGCGGCAGCCCGCAGATGCGGCGGCTGTCGTCTTCCTTGGCGATGCGATCAAAGTAAGCGTTCAAATCCAATCGTGCGGCGCTTCGAATCAACTCCTGGTCCTGACTTCGGCTGTGCGTGAGCTGCGCTTCATTAACCGGCTCCGGATCGCCGAACTTCGGCCCAATATGCGCCAAGTCGCCGCTTATGATGTAGCAAACCGATTCGCCGGCGGCTTTTTCCGCTTCTTTCAATGCCAGGATCATCCGTCTGATGTCGCTTTGAGCGGTTGGCGAAACCTCGGCTTCGACACAATCTCGGAACGAACCGACCAGGATCGGCACGATGCGAAACGGCCGGATGTTCTCATACAAGTATTGCAGATACACGACCTCGAGTTCGATGGAGTGTTCCGGATAATGGGCGAACGGATCGTTGTAAATTTCGTCGCCGTAATGTGTTTCAATTTGATCGACAAATGCTTGATCCACTGGCGCGATACCCAGCGGCGTCTTGAAATTCTGCCGAGTGACAGTGAATCGTTCCTGTGAATAGTGCGACGTGCCGATGATGACAAACAAAGACGCATCGCACCGCTCCAGAACTTCTTTGAAGGCCCAGGCATACGAAACGCCGCCGCGACGATAGTCGATGTGCGGGGCGAGCACCGCCCGCAGCCCGGCAGCGTTTTCGGAGTACTTGGGAAGTCCCGGGCCGCCTTCCGCGACGAAGTGCGATCGGAACAATGTGCGAATTGCCTCCGGTTCAGCCGGGTAACAGCCGATGCACGAAGGCTCACGCACCGGCCCCGTGAGATAGTCGGCAAACCTGGGACTGTCGAGCAGCAACAGATCGTCGAGTTCTTTGACGAATCGCAGCAAATCGCCGTTCAATACCGTGGAATCTCCAAACTTCATGCGAAGTTCGTTCTCGAGAACTGATATGGAACGAACGCCGTTCATGCGTTGCAGCAATTCAAACTGCATTTGCTGCAGATGTAACTCGCCGTGGGAAATTCGCAATTGGTCCCACACGACGACGATGTTTGGATCGGCTTCGTGCTTGGCGGCTGCCAGACCCGGCCGAAGCCGCGGATGCGTTGGAATGGCGCTCATGCAGGTATTGTGCGAGCCAACGTGCACGGCAGTCAAGTGCTGCCAGCAGAGTCATCCAGTAACAGACGACCAACGAATCCGAAAATCACTCTCGCTATGGGGCTGTTACATCGCCAAATTCGAGACCGTATTTCCGGCGTGACACATCGGGCCGATGTACCGAACGAACAACCCCAAGTTTCTTCGATTGCGAGCGGATGGTCATCTGTTATTCCTGTTGGCGGAAGACCAGCGGTTCGACGTGCAATCACTCATTCACGGTTCAGCGCCCCATGGATTCACGGTTCGCTGATTCCAGCCGCGCGAACCATGCCAACGACTCCAACACCGACCCAGAACACATTGAGGAGCGTGTATGCCTTGTCTTTCTTGATGATCGCACACCAGGCGAGCACGATCGCATCGGTCGTGTTGAACGCCCAGACAAAGAAAAAGGGGCTCTTCGGGCCGAGCCAGCTAACCAACGAAAAGCTGAAGATTCTCATGAGCACTCCGACCATCTCGATCGTCCGAATATGCCGAGCCATCTGCGCATTCAACCAGCGAAAGAACTTCATGCTCGTGTCTCCGCAGCCTTTCTTTGTTGATGTTCAAAGTTCAGGAAACTACTCTCCAAGTTCGCCGCGATTGGCACTCGGAACTGGCAGATACACCTGCGCTGGACCAGTACCGCGTCGCCTCAGCCAGCGACTACGGTGTTTCAATCGCTCACGGTTGCATCTAGTTTTGTACTGTAGTGGTTGCAGGTCACGCGTTGCAAGCGCATTGCGATTTCATTCTTCAATCGGCAATCATCAATCTCCAATCGGGTTTCCCCTGCTAACGATGCGGGCACATTCGGGCTCACTCCGAGATTTGACATTCTCAAACCGGATCGTAGCGTTGGTTCGGTTGATTGCAGAGGCGCGGTTTCGCGTTTGCGTTCGCCGTGCGCGCAATTTGAGAAAACGGTGTCACAAATTGTCGCAAAATGTCACAAATGTCACAGTTTTCGGACATTGAGCGGGATTGCTCGCTGAATCCCTCGGTGGTCGAATGATTTGTTTGACCCGTAGAACGGCTCGCCGTAAGCTGGCGGTTCATCCAACTACGGCAAGCGCCCCGAGGATCCACCCATGAAGAAGATGGCACTCATCATTTCGTTGATTTTGTGTGCGAACCTGCTCTCCCAGGATGCGACCCGAGTTCGCCCGGCCGACCAGAAATCCGACGACGCGCGACTCGAACCTGCACGCACGCTCAACAGCTACTTCCCATTTGCGCCGGCCCAATTCGAAAATGAGTGGACGAGACGGAAGCAGGAACTTCGCGAACAGATTCTCGTAGCGAACGGTCTCTGGCCGCTGCCGGAAAAGACGCCGTTGAACCCTACGATTCACGGCAAGATCGACCGCGACGAATACACGATTGAGAAAGTGTTCTTCGCGAGCACAAAAGGTCATTACGTTACCGGCAACCTGTATCGACCGAAAGGCAAATCGGGCAAGCTGCCGGCCGTATTGTTCGCGCATGGGCATTGGGCCAACGGCCGATTGCACGATGCCGGCATCGACAAGGCCAAGAAGGACATGGCGTCCGGCGGAGAGAAGACGATCGAGTCCGGCCGCTATCCGTTGCAGGCGCTGCCCGCGATGCTTGCCCGGCTCGGCTGCGTCGTGTTCGTGTACGACATGGTCGGCGTCGCCGACAGCAAGGCAATTGGTCATGCGACAGGCTTCGCTGACGTGCAGGGCGAGCTTCGCCTGCAAAGCGCGATGGGTCTGCAAACCTGGAATTCGATCCGAGCGTATGACTTTCTCACCAGTTTGCCGGATGTCGATCCAAAACGAGTTGGAATGACCGGCGCTTCCGGCGGCGGCACGCAGACATTCATCACTTGTGCCATCGACGACCGGCCCGCAGTCGCGTTTCCCGCCGTCATGGTTTCGACCGGCATGCAAGGAGGCTGCGTCTGTGAGAATTGCTCTTACCTGCGAATCGGCGCGGGCAACGTCGACTTCGCCGCGATGTTCGCGCCAAAGCCGCTCGGCATGTCGGCTGCCAACGATTGGACTCGCGAAATCGAAACGAAAGGCCTGCCGGAGTTGAAGGCCCATTACAAACTGTTCGGGTTCGAAGATCGCGTGAAGGCCAAGTCGTTTCTTCAATTCGACCACAATTACAATCAGGTTAGCCGCGAGGTCATGTACGACTGGATGAATCAGCACCTTGGATTGGGGATCAAAGGACCGATCGCAGAGAAACCGTTCGTACCAGTGCCGCCGGCTGAACTCTCGGTCTTCGACGCCGCGCATCCGATGCCGAAGGACTCGCTCAACGCACCGCGATTGCGCGAACTCACGGCAGAGACATCAGACAAGCAAATGGACGCGATGATGCCCAAAGACGCAGCTTCCTTGGCCGAGTTTCGTAAGGTCGCGGGAACGGCGATGCGCGTGATGATCGGCGACTATCCGAATGCGAAACAGTTGGCGCTGCATGTCGGTCCCAACGCCGGCAAGATCGGCAACTATGCTTACCACAAGGCGATTTTCGGCCGGCAGGGCGAAGGGGACCGCGTTCCGTCGATCGGCATCGTGCCGCCGAAGCCGAGCCGCAACATCGCCATCTGGATTCATCCAAAGGGAAAACAGAGTTTGTTCGAAGGCGAGAAGCTCGTTCCGGCGGCACAGGCAATTTATGACGCCAGGATCTCGATCATGGCCATCGATGTGCTGCAGATCGGCGAGCAAGCAGGCGAGCCCAGAAAAATCGATGCACGCTACGCGGGATACACCTACGGCTACAATCGGCCGTTGTTGGCGGAGCAAGTGCGAGACATTGTCACTGCCGTCAGCACCGCGAAGAATACCATCGGGGCCGAGAAGGTGTATCTGCTCGGTTGGGAGAGCATGGGGCCGGCCGTGGTGATTGCGAATGCAATTTGCGGCAGCGCCGTCGACAAGACCGCTGCCGACCTGAATCAGTTTCGATTCGATCGAATTGACAAGACGGACGATCCGATGATGCTGCCCGGCGCCGTGAAGTACGGGGGGCTCGGTGCGTTTGCCGCGATGTGCGCACCCGGCGAGTTGTTGCTGCACAATCATATGGGTACGAGTTCCGGACGTTGGACCGAGTCGGCGTACAAGGCGGCCGGCGCCGAAGGCAAGCTTCGGCGCGAACCGCGAGCAATGAAGCCGGAAGACGTCGCCGCCTGGGTCGTTCGGTAAGGTTTATCTGCAACAAAGGCAGGCGGATGCCACGGATACTGGCGATTGGTGATATTCATGGCTGCTCGACGGCGCTCGACGCTCTGTTGCAGTTCGTTCGACCGGCTGCGGATGACCGGATTATCACGCTTGGCGACTATGTCGACCGAGGACCCGATTCGCGCGGTGTGTTGGATCGGCTTGTCGAACTCTACCGCAGCGGACAGTTGATTCCGCTCCGCGGCAATCACGAAGTGATGATGCTCGCGGCAGAAGATTCCAACAGTGCATTCGAGTTCTGGACTGCCGTTGGCGGACGTGAGGCGCTCGACTCGTACTCCACCGACTCGCTGGTCGACATTCCGACTTCGCATTGGCACTTCGTGAAAAATCAGTGCCTCGATTGGCATGAATCGGATCGACACATATTCGTTCACGCCAGCTTGGTGTACGACTTGCCAATGGACGAGCAGCCGACAGAGATTCTCATGTGGGAGCCGATTAGCGAACGCACACGACGGCATCAGTCGGGCAAAACGATGGTGTGCGGCCACACCGAACAACGAGGCGGCTGGCCAATCGTGCTTCCGGGAATCATTGGACTGGATACCTGGTGCTACGGCGACGGTTGGCTGACGTGCCTTGATGTCGCCAGCGGTCGCATCTGGCAGGCCAATCAAGCAGGCCAGACGCGCAGCGGCTACCTCGACGTGCGGTGAGGTTACTTGAGTGCAAACGCCGCCAGCTTTTGTGTATCGCGAACGAAGAGCCGCCCATTGGAAAAGGCCGGCATGGCGCGGGTCTTGTTGCCGACCGCGGCAAATCGCGCCAGTTCCTGGAATCTGCGAGCCGTGGCATCGATGAGCACGATTTCGCCTGATTCGTTGACGGCGATCAGTTTGTCGTCGACGAGAATCAAGCTCGAACAGCCGAACCCTTTTTCCTGCCACAGTATTTTGCCGGAGGACCATTCGATGCAACGGAGGTCGGCGCCGTATTCCTGGCGTCCGTGAATGCCGAAGAGACGTTCCAGCACCCGCACCGGCGAGTTGTAATGACAGGACAGAGACGAGTCGTTCTTCCAAACGTCTTTGAATAAGTCAGCCTGGAACTCGAGCATCAGTGCGCCGGTATTGTACGACGATGTGACAAAGATTTGATCGCCATTCACCAATGGCGTCGCGGCGTTGACAGATGCATCGATGCGAGCGCGAAAGGACCGGTCATGAACAATTGCGCCGTTCGCCGGGTCGAGGACGAGCACGCCGTCGCGCGTCAGGAAGACAAGCCGCTTCTTGCCACCAAACGTGGCGATGGTCGGCGTCGAGTATCCGGCTCGGTGGTCCGAGGCCTTCCACATTTCTTTGCCGGTCACGGCATCGAGCGCGACTACGCCGGCGCCTTTCGCGCCGGCGTTGAAAAAAACTCGGCCGTCATCGACAAGCGGCGAAGTGCCGACGCCGAAATAGCCCTTGCGAGTGGGATAATCGGCCGAAAGGTCTCGCTCCCAGAGTTTGCCGCCGTCGGCGAATTTCAAGCAAGTGAGCCTGCCCGCTGCGCCAAGCGTGTAGACGCGGCCGCTCGAAATGACCGGCGTCGCCCGCGGTCCGTTGTCAAAGTAAAATTCGTCCACGTAGCCCGTCGGCGCGGCATACTTCCAGATGGGCTTGCCGCTGTCGGCTGCGAGGCACTCGACGACCTCTTCATCGCCGACGCGATGAAATGCAACGAGTTTGTCATCGGCAACGGCGGCGCCGCTCCAACCGGAGCCAACGTTGCGTTCCCAGAGCTTCTTCGGCCCCTCTTTGGGCCAGCTTTTGAGCAAGCCGGTCTCCGGCGAAACACCGTCGCGAGTCGGCCCATGGAACTGAGGCCAATCGGCGGCAAATAGCAGCGATGGGGCGACTGCGATGGTCGCGGCAACGTAAAATCGAATCATGGTCGGACTCAGCGGCAAAGGACGATTGCGAATCTCCAATTGCCGCTATAATACGACCCAACAGCCTGCGTTGCTCCGGCAAAACGCCGATGTGAACGAGGCGGTGGAAACAAGGGGCATGCCGGTGATCCGTTATCGAACGTTTCGCAATACGGATCCGCCGGCGTTGGCTGCCGCCTGGAATCAATGCTGCACGTCGCGAGGCGCTTTTCCGCTTCGAAGCACCGCGCCGCTGGAGTTCGCAGTATTCTCGAAACCGTACTTCGATGCCAAGGGACTGATCGTCGCGGAAGAAGAAGGCCAGGTCGTAGGATTTGCCCATGCGGGATTTGGGCCGGATGCCGCAGAAAACAGCGTCAACCGAGACATCGGCGTCATCTGTGCGTTGATGGTCGTTCCCGGGAAACGACGAATTGGCATCGGCGCCGAACTGCTCCGGCAGGCGGAGTCGTATTTGACAAATTGCGGCGTCGTAGAAATCGTCGCCGGACAAGTGCCGCCGATCACGCCGTTCTACTTTGGCGTTTATGGGAATGCGAACCTGCCCGGGTTCCTGAAGAGCGATGCGCTCGCAGCGCCTTTCTTTGAGAAGCACGGCTACGAACGATGGAATACGACGCTGGTATTCGAGCGCCAGTTGCCGCAGATGGAGCCAGTCGTTGACGGCCGATTCGTCGCTTTGCGCCGCCGCTACGACGCTCAGCTCGTGCTCGGCCCGCAGATGCAATCATGGTGGCAGGATTGCAAGTTCGGTCCGATCGAGCCGGCGGAATTCCGGCTGGTCGACAAACTGACGACGATTCCGGCAGCCCGGTGCCTTCTGTGGGAGATGCACGCTCTGCGCAATGCAGGCAACCCCATCGCCGGTTTACTGGAACTGCAAGTCCGCCCCGAAATGCGGCGAAACGGTCTGGCTCGGTTTATGCTCAGCATGTTGATGCGCTATTTGCAAGAACGCTATTTCAGAACCGTCGAGATTCAGTGCGAAGAGGACAATGACGCGTGCATCAGGCTGCTTCAGGGACTTGGCTTTGAAAATGTTGACGTTGGACATTCGTTTCGCAAGTCGGCGGGCCAAAGGCTTTCCCCGTCTTCCAACGGATAACGGCTGTATCGCGTCAAATTCCGCACGATCGTTACAATCGCCGTCGTCGCCCCGGATCGTGCGAAGTACGCTGGACTTTGCAAGCGGATCGCACGGGGTTAATTCGGCATTTTCCGTGTGAACCACCCATCGGCCCCTTGAAAAAGGGTTAAAGTGCAAGATAGACTCAAGTCAGTGGAGTTGCGGATCCATGCGGAGTGCTAATCGCCATGCGTATGCTGATGGCTTTGGGCGTTGTTTTGCTACTTGGTGTCGCGTGGGCGCAATTGCCGCCGGCCGAGCCAAGTACAGAAAAGCTGATCGAACAACTTGGCAGCCGCAGTTATCGCGAGCGCGAAGCGGCGTCACGGGCGCTCGAATCGCGGGGCGACAGCACGCTTGAACCGATGCGCAAAGCCGCAACGACTACCAAAAATCCTGAGACACGCTGGCGGCTGCAGGCCCTAATCACCAGACTGGAACGGTCCCAAATTCTATCGCCGAAGCGCGTTACCTTAAATGTAAACAACCAGCCGATCGGCGATGCCATCAACGAGATCGCAAAACAAACCGGTTATGCTATTCAGTATCAGGGCAATAATCGCAATCACCCGGTCAGCTACGAGTTTCGGAACCGGCCTTTCTGGGATGTGATAGACCGAATCTGCATGGACGGCGGCCTTATGCTGCAGCACAACGAGCCGGCTGGTTTTGTGCTGTATCAGAACGACTCGGTGTGGCCGTACGTTTGCCGCAGCGGTCCCTTCAAGATGGTTGCCAACAGCTTCTATTACACTCGCACTGTGACGCTCGGCGGTTTGCCGCGAAACCCGGCTCAGCAACAGTCGCGGCACGAGAGCCTGCAGTTTTCGTTCAATATTCAGTCGGAGCCGAAGCTGCCGATGATGCAGGTGCACGCACCCAAGTTGCTCGAAGCAGTGGATGATCGCGGCCAGTCGTTGGTGATGCCGGCCCAGAATGGCCAGGAAACGGTTTACTACGGCCACAACGGTTACCGCACGCTGAACTACTCGACACAGGTGCCGCTCGCGCCGCCCGCAAAAGAGGCCCGGATGTTGCGGATACTGCGCGGTTCGTTGCCGGTCCAGCTGCTGGCGGAACAACGACCCGACATTATCGTGGATGACATTCTGAAGGTGAAGAACAAGAAGTTTACAGGCACCGATGCCGAGATCCACATCGACGAGATCAAGGACACGAACAACAAGACTTCATTCTCCGTGAAGATGACGATCCGCAACCTGTCGAAGAATGCGGCGCAAGACTATTCCTGGACCAATTCGGTGCATCAGCGTCTCGAACTGCTCGATGCCAAGGGGAATAAGTACCACTCGCACGGCTACAACTGGGAGAATAGCTCCCCGACCAACGTGACGGCCACATTCATGTTCGGTTCGAACGGCGTTGCATCGATAGGCCCGCCGTCCCGACTCGTATTCAACATGTGGTCGTTGATGCAACACCAGATTGAGTTTGAATTCCGCGACCTGCCGCTGCCGTAGTATGTCGTGTGGCATTGCCAATCAATGCCCATTCCAATCGGCAGGTGGATTCGGCTTCGCACCAACGGTCTCGGCAACGGGTTCGCCGCGGTGCCACCCATTTTCTTGTCGATACGAATCAGGACACTCCGTTCAGAATTGTTGAAAGACGCCGCTCTTAGTTCAACGGTGGTGCATTTCAATCGTAAATCCGCAGTAAGTTGACGAATTCCAAGGGGCAACCTACCATAACAGCTTGTTCCATCGTGCTTTTAGATCAGGAAAGACCGAGTCATGGCCGTACCGAAAAGACGAATGTCGCAGTCGCGCCAGGGGGCGCGGCGAAGCCACCACTACATTACTCCGCCGCAGGTTCAGTATTGCGGCCAATGCAACGAACCGGTGTTGCCGCACCGCGTTTGTCAGAATTGCGGCTATTATCAGGGCCGCGAAGTTGACGCGAAGGAAGAGAAGGAGAAGTAATCCATGCGGATCGCGCTGGATGCGATGGGAGGCGACCACGCCCCGGGACCCAATATCGCCGGCGCGGTTCAGGCGATAGCGGCACAGCCCGACTTGTTCGTCGTGCTTGTCGGCGATCTCAATTTGATTGAGGCCGTTCTCGGCGACGCCGATCGAAGTCGCATCGAAATCGTTCACGCCGGTCAGACGATCAACATGGACGAATCGCCGGTCGAAGCGCTCCGCAGCAAGCCGGACAATTCCATTACTCGGTGCTGGCAACTCCTTGCGGAAAAGAAGGTTGAAGCAATCGTGAGCGCGGGCAGCACGGGTGCGATGGTGGCCGGTGGGCTGCGTTCCCGGCGATTCCTGAAGCACGTCGGCCGTCCTGGAATTGCCGCGGTCATGCCGACCGCAAAGGGCCAAACCGTCATACTCGATGTCGGCGCCAACGTCGCTCCAAAACGCGAGCATCTGTATCAGTACGGTGTCATGGGCAGCATCTTCGCCCGCCACATCCTTGGCCGGGACAAACCGACGATCGGATTGATGAACGTCGGCCACGAAGACGGCAAAGGGCACGACCTGGCGAAGGAAACGCACGCACTGTTTAACGCCAGCCCGTGGAAGGACTCGTTCAAAGGCAATATTGAGGGACGTGACCTGCATCGAGGCGTCGTGGACGTTGTTGTCACTGACGGTTTCGTCGGCAACGTGATTCTGAAACTGACCGAGGGACTGTTCGAGTTCGTCGTCGGGATCATGCAAAAAGAAGTCATAGGCGCGCTGGATGTTGAGCGACAGCGCGGCGGGCACGCGCTTAAGTCGGTGCTGGCAAAGTATCATCACAGCAGTTTTGGCGGCGCTCCGCTGCTGGGCATTGACGGCATCTGCATCATTTGCCATGGCGCATCCGACGACCGAGCCATATGCAATGCCCTTAGCGTTGCAGCGAAGTATGCCCGCTCGGGGCTGAACGAGAAAATCGTCGCGGAACTTGCGGCGCATTCGCCGGCAACAACTGAATGACCAATCTTCGCTTCGCGACTGATCCTTGTTCCCGGATTTTGGGCTTGGAGCATGATATGACGCCGGCAGAATTCGCCTGATCAAGTGCAATCACCAGACCAGAGGCACATATGGGCAGGTTGGCAGTTGTCTTTCCCGGCCAAGGCGCCCAAACCGTTGGCATGGGACAAACCATGCTTGCGGAAAGCCCGGTTGCACGTGCCCTATTTGACGAAGCCAGTGCACTTCTTGGATACGACTTGGCGGAAGTTTGTCGTACCGGGCCGAAAGAACGACTGGACTCCACGGTGGTCAGCCAGCCGGCGATTTTCGTTGCGTCGGTGGCCGCACTTCGCACGCTCGAGGCAACGGAGCCGGCGGCGTTGACTGATTGCGTCGCGACCGCCGGTTTGAGTCTGGGAGAGTACACGGCGCTCGTATTCGCGGGCGCATTATCGTTTCGAGACGGACTTACGCTGGTTCAGAAACGCGGCGCCGCAATGCAAGCAGCGGCAGATGCTACGCCGAGCGGCATGGTCGCAATCATCGGCTGGGAGCGGCCGCAGGTTGAGGACGTGGTTGCTGTTGTGCAGCCGGTCGGTTTTGCCGCGGTTGCAAACCTACTGTGTCCCGGCAACATCGTCGTTTCCGGGACGAAGGCGGCATGCAGCGAGGTTCAACGCCTGGCAGAGGAAAAGGGAGCAAGGTGCGTCGCGCTGGCCGTTGCCGGCGCTTTTCACACGCCAATCATGAAACCGGCGGACGAGAAACTGGCGGAAGCACTGAAGATTGTTGAAATCAAAAGGCCACGAATTCCGGTTTGGTCCAATGTGGATGCCAAGGCACACGAAGAACCAGAAGAGATTCGCAGCCTGCTGGTGCGACAGGTCGTTGAGCCAGTGCAGTGGGAAGGGACGATGCAAGGTCTGTTGGCGTCGGGAATCGACGGATTTCACGAAATCGGCCCTGGTCGCGTGCTCGCCGGCCTCCTGAAGCGAGTAAACCGCAAGATTCCATGCCGGAATACGGTCTTTTAGGTGAAGCGAAGTAGATTCGAGCACTTGCGCCCTCTGTTCGAGACGTGGTTGGATTCGTACAGTGTAACTCTTAACTCGACTTGCCTTTGCTTAGATCGACGTCACCAGACGAGGTCGAAAAAAGGCAATCCTAGGAGGTTCCAATTGTGGCTTCCGTTGAAGAACGCGTGATTGAAATCGTTTGCGAGAACCTGGCCGTCAGCAAAGAGCAGGTGAATCGCAATACTTCATTTATCGAAGATATCGGGGCCGATTCGTTGGACATCGTCGAACTCGTCATGGAGCTCGAAGAAGAGTTCGAAATCACGATTCCGGATGACCAGGCCGAGAAGATCAAGACCGTTGGCGAAGCCATCGATTACATTCAGAAAGAAATCGAGAAGAAATGAGTCGGCGCCGCGTCGTCATTACCGGGATGGGTACAGTGAATCCACTCGGCAACAACATTCCAGACTACTGGGCTGGGTTGTTGGCAGGGCGAAGCGGCATTTCCAAACTGACTCATTTTGACGTTAGCGGTTTTCCAGTGCGGATCGGCGGCGAAGTCAAGAACTTCGACCCAAGCCTGTCCGGGTTGGACGCCAAATCAATTCGCAGGCTCGATCGTTTCAGCCAGTTCGCGATGTCGGCTACGGCCGAAGCAATCAAGGACAGCGGGATCGAATTCGACAAGGAAGATGCATTCCGTTGCGGCGTCATTCTTGGTTGCGGCATCGGCGGCCTCGCGGAGCTGGAGTCCGGGCATCAAGCGTTTCTCGCCGGAGGCGTGCGGAAGCTCGGGCCGCTGATGATCCCGAAAATGATCTCCAACGCCGCTCCGGGCAACGTCTCGATTCACTTTGGACTGTCTGGCCCTAATACGTCGGTTGCGACTGCGTGTGCATCCGCTGGCAACGCCGTCGCCGACGCGCTTCGAACAATCCGCGCCGACGACGCCGATATTGTAATATCCGGCGGAACGGAAGCCGCGATCACACCCCTTGGCCTAGGCGGCTTTTGCGCTCTGCGAGCGCTTTCGCAGCGGAACGACGACCCGGCCGCCGCAAGCCGTCCTTTTGACCGGAATCGCGACGGCTTTGTCCTCAGCGAAGGCGCAGGCATCCTGATTCTCGAAGAGTACGAACATGCTTGTCGCCGCGGAGCCAAAATCTATTGCGAACTGCTCGGCAGCGGCGCCACCGCCGACGCCTACCATATCACGGCGCCGCACCCAGAAGGCAAAGGCGCCATTCGAGCAATGCAGAATGCGCTGAGGGATGCACATATTGCAACGGATGAAGTGGACTACGTGAACGCTCACGGCACCAGCACCGACCTGGGGGATGTGGCGGAAACCGGCGCAATCAAGCAGGTCTTCGGCGCCCATTCCAAGAAGTTAGCCGTCAGCAGCACCAAGAGCATGGTCGGCCACCTGCTGGGCGCCTCCGGCGGCGTCGAACTCATCGTCTGTGCGCTCTCGATCCACCACGGCAAGTTGCATCCAACCATCAACCTGGTCGAGCCCGATCTGCGCTGCGACCTCGACTACGTGCCCAACGTAGCACGCGACCAAAAGATCAAGTACGCCATCTCCAACAGCTTCGGTTTCGGTGGCCACAATAGCTGCTTGGCCGTCGGTGCCGTGTGAGACGATCAGAATCGGATTCCTGATGAATCCCTTACCGCCATGGCTGATGCCTATTCTTGTTGGCATGCTCATCGTCATCGTTTGGTGCGGCACTGTAATCCTGATCGCAAGACTCGGCGGCTGGATCGCATTAGCGCAACGCTATCGTGCCATGGAACCCTTCGACGGGCCTCGCTGGCGCTTTCAAGACGGTCAGTTTCGCTGGTGCAACTACGGAAAGTGCTTGACCATCGGCATCAATCAGACCGGCATCGGCATCTGGCTAACCATTCCGCTTTTTCCAGGCCACCCGCCGCTATTCATTCCTTGGGCTGAAACCAAGACACAGATGAAACGATCGTTCTGGCTGGGCGGCGACTACCTGGAGATTACTTTTCCGGAAGTACCAAATACTGTCGTGCGTTTGAAAAAAAATGTCGCAGATCGAATTGCGACGGCATTCGCGACGAATGCCAATACGCAGACGCCTTCGAGTCCATCGTGAGCAAAGAATGAGGGGACCGCTGGCACATGCCGCGTGCACGGCGCTGGGCGTGCCAATCGGCGGCGCTGTCGGCGGCTTCTTATCTCGCCGTTTCTCGGATCAGAGTCAACGATTATCCGAAGCGTTGCGAAAGTGGCTGGTCCATGACTCGGGTCGAATCGTGGGCTGGACTTTTGCCGGGAATCTGATTTACGCACATTTGCCGCCGTGATGGAATGAACTTCGAGTCACGGTTGATACAACAGCACCATACGATGATAGCTTTTCGAGCAATCTACCAATGCGAGTTTCTTTCGATCAAGTCGATTCGCGGGCAATTGGCACAGCCCTTTCGCCGCAGGAAACCCAGCGATATAGCCGCCATTTGATCATGCCGGAAGTCGGCATTGAGGGACAGAAACGGCTCAAAGCGGCCAGCATCTTGTTGATCGGCGCAGGTGGATTGGGCTCCCCGCTGGGGCTATACCTGGCTGCAGCCGGCGTCGGCCGCATCGGCCTCGTTGACTTCGACGCCGTTGATTTCAGCAATCTACAGCGGCAGGTGCTGCACGGCACGGCCGATGTTGGACGGCCGAAATTGCACTCTGCCCTCGACCGGCTTCGCGCGATCAACCCTGAAGTAATCTACGAAGGCTACGAGACAAGACTCTCATCCGCAAATGCGATGGATATCTGCAAGAGTTACGACCTCGTGATAGACGGCACAGACAATTTTCCAACTCGCTACCTCGTGAATGACGTTTGCGTGTTGCTTAAGAAGCCAAACGTGTATGGCAGCATCTTTCGCTTCGACGGGCAGGCGTCAGTCTTTCACCCGCCGCATGGTCCATGTTATCGCTGTCTGTATCCGGAACCGCCGCCGCCAGGTGAAGTGCCCAGTTGCGCTGAGGGCGGCGTGCTCGGAATCCTACCTGGTGTCATCGGCGTCATTCAGGCTACTGAGGCCGTGAAACTGATCTTGGGAAAGGGCGAGCCGCTCATCGGCCGGCTCATGCACTATGACGCGTTGCAAATGAAGTTCCGCGAGTTCAAAGTGCGTCGAAATCCCAAGTGCGCGATCTGCGGCGATTCGCCCACTATTAATAGGCTGATCGACTACGAACAATTCTGCGGCATTCGCGGTACGCCGCCGCAAACAAGAGGGGGGAAGGAAGTGACGGTAGAAGAGTTGAAACGCCGAATCGACACGGGCAGTCCGCCGCTGATACTGGATGTTCGAAATCCTCCGGAAATCGCGATCTGCCGTCTGGCAGGAAGCGTCGTTATTCCGCTGCCGGAACTTCCGCAGCGACTGCACGAGCTCGATCCTGCGCGAGAGATCGTCGTGCATTGCAAGAGCGGCATGCGAAGCGCAAGGGCGGTTGCGTTCATGTGCGAACAAGGATTTGCAAACGTGTCCAACCTGGTCGGCGGCATCCTCGACTGGGCCGCGAAGATTGATCCGAAGATGCCAACGTATTGAGTAATTCACCGCAAGTACCATCGGAACCACAACATGACAGCAAAGATCGACTGGCTTTACGACCGCCGATCCTGAATGACGTGCAAGAAGACTCAGGGGTTCCTTGAGTCGGCCGACATTGCAGTAGCCGAGAAAGTCGATGCGTCGAAGATTCGCATGGGACCGGAGCAGGCCTTGGAGTTGCTCAAAGGCATGAAGCGACTAATGGCTGCTCGCGGCAAGAATGTCGTCACGTTTGAACTGGGCAAAAAGAAACCGGCAGACGAAACACTTCTTGCGCACATGATCGGACCGTCGGGTAATCTTCGCGCGCCAAGCGCAAAAGTCGGGGCTGTATTGGTCGTCGGCTTCAATGAAGAGATGTATCGAATCGCCTTGCTGGAAAGTTAACGATCGACTACTTGTGACCCTTTTCGATTTGTGATCGCAACGGCGTTCCGGCCGATATCGTTTTAGACCTTGATGGAGTCGGCGGGCTAGCTTGGCGGCTGCGAATTCTCGTCGATTTCATCCCGCCAACATCCTGTCCGTCTATATGCGCCGACATCAGCCATGTCCCGAACCCTGGAGACAATACGTGTGCATTATTGGAAGAATCCAGGAGCCAATCCATCGGTTCCGAGACCTGTCCCTTGGACTTGCCCTTGAACGTGGAAATTCTCACTTGGAACTTCAGCGAGCCGATCTGAATCTCATCGCCGTCCTCTACCGAGATTTCACTGCGAATTGCATGGCCGTTGACCAACGTGCCGTTTCGACTCGCCAGATCACACACTCGAATCTTGCCGCCCCATGCAGCAATGACACAATGCATCTGGCTTACGGCTTCGCAATGCGGTCGCAGGTGACACTGAGAATCCCGACCCACCAAGAAGATCGTCTCTGGGATCGGGATCTGTCGGCCCTTGTGTTTCCCGTCCAGCAACACCAGATTCACAGACATATCGTTCACTCCGCCTCGATTGGAGACCGTTCACCACGCCGCTGAACTTGCCGCAGTAGCTCAAGAGGCACGTGCCGTATTGGCAACCAGTTCGAGTGGGTCAATTTCTATTATTGCGCTCAGGCACTCGCGTCTTCAAGTCATGGCAGCGGCGATGTCGCACGATCTGGCAATAATGAGATTCGTCTCATGAATGAAAGGTTGTTGAGAGAATCGGTCAGGTTTCTTCATGAACTCAACAGATTGGTGAAATCGAAATGCGGTCGGACTTACCATTCACCGGCGGCGTTGACTGACGCAGGGGAAGCGACGAATGAATGGTTCGCCCAATCCATGATGCGGCGAGTAACGTCCGCGGCCTGCCGACTGTGTATCGGCGGCATCGAAGCGCCTAGTGCAAGACCGAGATCGACATGGAGGTACTTTTGAACGAGCGCCGCAGCCGTCAGCGCGAGTTCGCGGTTGGGTTGGCGGGCAACTTCTCGAAGGACATCGATCGCCTGCTCTTGCTGATTCGACTGAAGCAACGATTCAACCGCGAGCAGTCGGAGCGGCGATGGATTCGCCGGATTGAGCATCGTCTGTAGAAGTTCTTCCGGCATCAGCCCCTGGTCAATCAGGATATTTGCAAGCTCGATGCGCATGATGGTCGTTGCACGAGCATTTGCCACCAGATCTCGGAGCTGTTGCACAAGCTTGGCAGACGGATTTGCAAGTATCTGATTCTTGTAGTGCTGGCCCAGTGTCTGCGTGGCGCGTGTACCGAGCACGCCCGATTCAGCCGACCACGCAACCAGATCTGCAAGCGCTGGCGCCGCAAATACGCCGCGGCTTAGAGTCAGCGGCCCGTCTTTACCAAATCGCGGATCGGCCAGTGCGTCGTGAACGGCGTGCCTAACCCAGATCCAGCGATGCTCGGTGTCCCAAAGGACTGCCTCAATGGCCGCCATCCGAACTTTCGGCGATGGATCGCGCAGCATTTCCGCCAACGATTCGATCAACACCCGGTTCTGACAGTTGCCAAGCGCCAGAGCCGCGGCAGCTCGAATTTCCGGACTGGGTGACGACTGCGCCAAATGCAGCACCTGCTCTTGCTGGCCGAGATTCCAGGACTTGCGAAATTCAATCGCCGCCAGTGCTGCGATCTGCACCTGCGGGTTTGAATGTTGCAACAGCGGCAGTGCCGGCGCCGCATCGCTAATGAGCGCATCCCGCAAGGGCTCGACCTCGGGCACGCCTCGGCAGTCGTCAAGTTGTTCCGGCCAACTCGATCGCCGGGAGAGTCTTCGGGACCAATATTGTGCACGACGCAACACAGGGCCGCCGCCGGCCACAATTGTTTGAACGCTGAACAGGGCAACACCTGACAAGACCAACACTGCCTGAACAATCTTTTGCACCGGATCGCCCATGTCGGCTTTGCTGAACCATTGCCAGGCGAAAGCAGCGGCGAAAGGAACGATGGTCAGTACGTTGTGCCAGGGACGAGGATCGCCAATGCGATAGAGTGCGGCAGCAATCAGAAAAGCGCCGCCGACGCCGCCCAAAAGCCAGAGCCGGGCAGTTTCCGTTGCGCGCATTCCAGCTATGGCGAGTAGCAACGCAGGCGACAACATGACGACTGCACGGATCAATCCGACCGGCAGCTTCGGCGCAGAATGCTCCCGAACCGGTCGAGACAGGCGCATCGTTGGGCGTGGATTCATCGCATTGCCAAGAGTGTTGGATACAGAGTCCGACACTCCAACCTAGTTCGCAGTTCGCAGCAGGTCAAATGACGAAGCCGGCCAACTAGCTGTTTTCAACGGAGAACGGAGCAATTCTTTCGCCAACCGTGGTGACTAACTTCATTTTCCAGGCCGAGGCGAGCCCTTCAGGTACTTATCAAACCACGCGGCATCCCATTCCATCTTGGCCTTGCGATGAGAATATCGGCCCAAGCCATGCGGTTCGCCGGGGTATATGACGAGCTCGCACGGCACTTTCACAAATTCCCGCAACGCTCGATACAACATCCGACTATGGCCCGGCGGGCAGCGTTCGTCGTTCTGGCCCACGTGAATCAATGTGGGGGTCTTCACTTTCCCAAGGTCATAGGTCGGTGAGGTCTTCCGATACGTGTCCGGCGTTTCCCATGGATGCCCTTTCTTGAACACCCAAGGATACGCCGGTTCATCGTTCGTGCCCCACTCGATTACGGTGTCGAGAATGCTCGCGCCGCTCGACGCCGCCTTGAAGCGGTTTGTCTTGGTGATCAGGCAATTGGTCAGATAACCGCCATTGCTCCAGCCCATCACCGCCAGACGATCGGGGTCAGCGATGCCCCGTTTCACGAGATGATCGACACCAGCCAAAATGTCAGCAACGTCGAGTTCGTTCTCGCGGCCAATAAGTTCAGTCAAGAACTTGTCGCCATAACCGGTGGAACCGCGATAATTGGGACATAGAACCGCATAGCCCTGGGCGGGTAGAAACAGTCTGCCCTCGTACATGTTGAATTCGAGGTTGGTGTAAACGGCTGTTGTCGGTCCGCCGTGAATTCCGACGACAAGAGGAAACTTCTGTCCCTCTTTGTAATCAGGCGGCAGTTCAAGGATGCCGCCAACCGTCGTGCCGTCGGCGCTCTTCCAAGTCTCGTGGCGAATCTTGGGCAGCTTCCACGCAGCAGTATGCGGGTTCAAATTCGTCAACTGCATCGGCCGGCTGTCACGCGAGGACACCATGTAAAGTTCCGGCAGTTTGTCGCGGTCGCCATAAAGCACCACCGTGCGGTCGCCTTCGGCGCTGAAGCTGATCGCCGAAACAACGGCGCCGTCGCCAAGTTGCCATATTGCGGCTTCGTGCTCCAATTCGTACTGACCGATGTGAACTTGCGCGGCCATCTCGGCAAAGTAACACAGCGTTGTTGCGTTGCGCCAAACCAATGGAGTGCCATAACCATGGATCGACATGCCTTTCGGTCGCCGCATCTTGTGGCTGGCTGGTTGCTTTTCGCCGAGTGAAGTCACAATGATCTCCGCCGGAAAGCCGTCGAAAACCGCGACAAACGCAAGATGCTTGCCGTCCGGCGACCAGGCCACGTTTTCGAGCCAGGCGTATGGCGATGGGCTATCAGCACGCCAGACCTTATCCGGCAACGTAGACACGGCGCCGGATGCAATCTCGAATACATCGACGCGTGACCTGCCCTCGAATGTAATCACGGTGTCGTCGGGCGTCGTTATCATGGCGACGTGTTTGCCGTCGCGTGTGACCGTGAACTCTCGAATGTGCCTGCTGTTATCAAGCATGACTGAGTCATGCCAACTTTCGAGATCGAGTTTCGACAGTTGCGAAACGCGCCGCGTTCCGTGACCATGCATGAGCGCGTATTTGCCTCGGAGCGCAGAGAAGTCATCATGATCGGCGACCGTTTTCTCAATCGTGTAATACAGCAAGTTGCCGACGAGGTCAAAACTGCTGATGCCGCCTGCGACACGCGTGACAGCGCTCGTTGCTCCGTTGCCGATTTGCGTCTTCCAAACTTGGGTAGAGCCGTCGTTGGGCGGTTGTTTTTCGCCTTCCTTGCGAGAGTTGGCGAGATAGTAGACAGACTTGTTGTCATCAGACCATTTCAACGAACTTGCACCGACGCGGTCCATCGTCAGGCGACGCGGCTTATCGTTGCCGTTTGTCGATACGACCCACAGGTCGGCCTTGCGATCATTGGTAGACTGCTGCCAGCGAGCTTCAGCGTAAGCAACGTGTTTCCCGTCAGGCGAAATCGCGATCTCCGTCACTGCGGCGAGCGTGAAGTAGTCGTCGATCGTGACGTCGTGCGTGCGATCTTGAGAAAGCGCGACAAATGACAACAACAGAAAGATCACAAAACTCAAGTAGTGTCTGGCCACGGCGGCATCTCCATCGGAGAACAATGGTAACTGAACTAGGTCTACAACTCGGGGATGAACCAGCCAGAGTGCCGTGGGGAATCTCTCATGAATGCTGTCTGCCTGCTTTCGCTCGTGCTTTCTGCAGATCCTGTTCAAGCTGATTATGTGCTCAAAGGCGGCACTATCTATGACGGCAGCGGCACACCCGGTTTCGTCGGTGATCTGGCATTGCGTGGCGACCGAATCGTCGCTGTCGGCAAGGTCGAAGTCAAAGGTGACCCGAAGATCATCGACTGCACCGGCCTATTCGTCACGCCGGGTTACATCGATCTGCATACGCACTCCGACAGTGCGATGACAGAATTCAGCACAAAAGCCAATCGCAACTACGTGCGTCAGGGAGTTACGACAATCATCACCGGCAACTGCGGTTCCGGCCCCGTCAATGCCGATCGCTATTTTAGCGCGATGGAAAAGGGCGGCATCGGCTCCAACGTGCTGCATCAGGCGCCGCACAACAGCATTCGGGCCGAAGCAATGGGCAACGTCAATCGCCCGCCGACTGCAGCCGAGCTCGACAAAATGCGCAAACTTGTCGACGACGCCATGTCAGCCGGCTGCTGGAGCCTATCGACGGGGCTGATCTACAACCCCGGCACGTATTCCAGCACTGAAGAGATCATTGAACTTGCCAAGATCGTCGCAAAACATGGCGGCTTCTACGCCAGCCATATTCGCGGCGAAGGCACCAATGTGCTGACGTCGATCGAAGAAGCGATGCGCATCGGCAAAGAAGCCGGCATCCCTGTGCACATTTCGCATATCAAAGCTTCCGGTCGCAAGGCGCACGGCATGTCGGGCGACATCATCGCGATCATCGAACGTGCGCGGAAATCGGGACAAGTCGTCACTGCCGATCAATACCCGTACGACCGCAGCAGCACTTCACTGCGTGCCACGGTGATTCCGACGAAGTACCGCGAGGGCAGCGAGGCGGACTTTGTCAAACGGTTAGGCGACCCGGAAGTTGGCGCAAAGATCCGCCAGGCCATTCTCGAAGACTTGAAGGACATGCAGAACGGAGCGACGCTGCGTATCGCGAGATATTCGCCGAAGCCGCAATGGCAGGGGCTCGACATTGCCGCCATCGCGACGAAAGAAGGAAAAGAGCCCCTCGACATTGTGCTTGAAATCGAGCGCAACGGCGGCGCTCAGATCGTCCACCACAGTATGAACGAGGAAGATGTGCGCCTCCTGATGAAGCAACAGTGGGTCGCAACCGCCAGCGACGGCAGTTCGATGATTCCGGGAAAGACGGTTCCGCACCCGCGAAGCTATGGCTGCTTCGCACGAAAGATCGGCCGCTTTGCGATTCAGGAAAAATGGTTGCCGGTCGAACTGGCGATTCGCAGCGCGAGCGGTCTGCCGGCAGATATCTTAGGGCTTCCCGAACGCGGCTACTTGAAGCCGGGGCACTTTGCCGACGTTGTCGTATTCGATTCGGCCGCCTACCGCGACACGGCGACATTCGACAAGCCGCACCAGTACGCGACCGGAGCCAAGTGGGTCTTCATCAACGGCAAGACGGCGATTGCAGACGGCAAAGACACCGACGCGCTGGCAGGCAAAGTTCTAAGACATGAAAGAAGCGAACGAAAGTGAACTTAGCAAAGGCAGAGGCATGAAATCGACTATCGAAGGCAAAGCGTTTGTCCTCGGCGATAATGTGGACACGGATCAGATTATCCCGGCGCAGTACCTGACGTACAACCCGTCGATTCCGGCTGAGTACAAGATGTTCGGCAAGTTCGCGCTCAGCGGCGTGCCGGTCCCGCAATCGGGCCTTCCCAAAGGGCATCAAGCGTTTCACGACGCCGGCGATGAGTTCGTGTCGCCGTACCAGATCATCATCGCGGGTCGCAATTTCGGCTGCGGTTCGTCGCGAGAGCATGCACCGATTGCGCTCGCTGCGGCCGGCATCAAGGCCGTCGTGGCCGAGTTCTACGCTCGAATCTTTTTCCGCAACGCGGTCAACGGCGGATATCTGATTCCATTCGAGACTCCCAAGAGGCTTTGCGAGACCATTTGCACGGGCGACATGTTGCGAATCGATGACGGCTCCCTGCACAATCTGACGACAGGCGAAACTTGGCGACTCAACCCATTGGGCGAGGTGGCGCCGATCATCGAAGCCGGCGGGATATTCGAGTATGCGAAACAAGTCGGGATGCTGAAGTAGATCGGTCGCGGCTACTTCTTCGCACCACGAAAAATGCCGAGGCCGCCGCTGCTGCTATGACTCGCCGGTTTCGCGTTGCCGGTCGGATATGCCGAATTTTGCCGGCGGGAGTTCGCCAGGTCGATCGACTGGACGCCTTCCAGATACGGCCGAGTGAACCAGTTTTGTGCGGTAGATGGATCGACTGGTTGGTTGACGGCCGCTTGATCCAGCGTCAACGTCAGGGTCAGACGCTCGGCAGGATAATCAAACGCGATTCGCCTTGGAATCGTTACTCCACTGTACGGATCGCGCTGCATTTCGGTGATTCGAGCAATGGCGATGTCCTTGCCCTGTTCATCCACCAACCGCCGCTCGACGACTTGCGGTTGCGAGCCTCCGACCGTCTGGCTGTTGAAGACCGTGATCTTGCGAACGGGCTGTCCTTGGGGCGATCGGGTGCGTTCGATTAGCTCGATTGTGCCGCGAGAACGCATTTCGACGCGATAGTCGCCGTTGGGGTTCATCGTCGCCATGCCCAATGCTTCCATCACCCATTCGGGATGGAATGGGAATGGCAGTTGCGCGTTCTGCACGTCATTGTGATTGCAATAAAAGAGATATGGCGGATCGGACTTCGCCATCCAGAACCAGAATTCACGCGAGTTCGAACCAATGTCGGCCGCAGGGCCGCCTGCGGCTGGGAACTTTGCGCCCATGCGGAATTTGTTCGGCTTCTGGGCCGCCAGCCAGCCGTTGAGTCCGAATGTAATCAACCCGCGTCGAGCATCGACATCGAGCTGTTGGACGACGATGGTGTCAATGCGCTGTGCGTCACGATTGAGATAATCGACGAGGTCCTGCGCCCGTGGTTTTTCGTTGGAAGTGAAAGTACCCTTGCTGCCGTTGTTATTCGTGAACTTGTCTTTGAACCATTGGCAGCCGCCGGCCAGCATGGCAGCAGCGAGACCGAAAAGTAAGTACCGGGAACGCATGATCAAGCTCCCTTGCCGCTTCGAAAGCGGCAAACACATCCCGTTAGTCGCAGCCCAAGAGTTTCATCACTTCGTCTTGCACAGCTGCGATGTCCGCCTCGGCCAGGTGTGGGTCGCACACTTCAAATAGCACGTTCGTTTTGGGGCAGCGCATCAGCAGGTATTCCTGATCCTGCTCGCGTTTCGTGTCTTCGAATCGCAGCCGCTTCCTCCGCAGCAACAGGAGCGCAACGACATAACGGAACTGCATACGTTTCGAATCAGCGTCATCGGCAAGCCGTTCGAAACACTCCATCATCATGTCGTCGTCGAAGGTCAGCCGGCGCTTCTGGTTCTGTGGCGGAACCTTGCCGGACCAGAAGGCGACTGCATCATCGGATGCGCCGGGCCAGGCTGAGGCGGAATAATCGCGTCGCACCAACTGACCTGCCTCGTCAACCACAACGCTGTAATACTTCTCGCCGGACTGCAATGGCCGTCCCGTGCCCGCACAGACGCGGGTATGGCTCTGAATTGGGTAGGATGCCGTCATCACGGGAGCGCTCCGGCTCTGCAACTGGGTCCAATCCTCGGTCCCTAATGATACTATCGCCAGTTGTGCGCTTGGGACAAGCATGCTTCAACGTTTCGAGCCGGAGTTCATTGCGCCGTCGTCATGCAATTTGTCGATCCGCACGCATGTATCAAGGATGCAGAGTTTTCTGAATTTCCTTTTCGAACCAGTCGGGGTATTCGCCGCCCCACCCTGGGGCGATTAGGCGAATTGTACCGGTTTTGTCGAGCAGCACGAACAACGGCGTTGCTTCGCCGGCGCTGGTGCGATGCAAATCCGACCCTCCGTACATCCGCATCGACAAGTTCATGTGCTTGGCCCGAGCCAGCACGGCATCAGGACCATCGACGATCAGCGGCAGCAGATGAATGCTGTCGCGATAACGGCTTTCCGCCGTTGCCATGTACCGAAGCACATAATCGATTGTTGCCGAGGAGCCTTTGAGAAACACCAATAGCGCCGGCTTGCCGCGGAAATCCTTCAACCGGATTCGATCGGATCGAGTTGTTTCCGTGAGCACACAGTCCTGCAATGCCTGCCCCAACACGAGCGGCCGGACGTCGAATCGGGGCGTTTCGACAGAAGTGGAGATCGGGGCGCGTTCGCCATTGCGACCCAACTCGGCCTGCCGTTGAAGTGCGATGAGCGCCTGCCGATACGGAGTGGCAGCGGCATTTTTGATGGCAAATTCTAGACGATGCAACAGTGACTCGAAGCCGCGAACGTCCGGAGCGCCGCCGCCGAACTGCAGATCGTCCAGCACACGGGCCAGGTCGATTACTCGGTCGATTGTCATTTGTCGGGCCTTGAATGTTCCACCGGGATGGAACACCGGGTTGTGCGAGTTCTCGAGTTCGGCAGAGAAATGCGTTCGAATAATGACCGCACCGCTTTCGTCGCGATTCTGGATCGTGCGTTCAATTTTCGAGGCAAAGCCGTTTTGTTGCTGCAGCCAAATGCGATCCTCACGCTTCCACGCGGGTTTGCCAAGCTCTTCCCAGTTGGGCGCTCGCTGTTCACCAAGCAACCGCACGCATCGGCCGCCAACGTTCTCGACGCCGATCACGCTCCAGCGCGTCGGCGGTTCTGCTCCGATGACGGTCTGCCATACAGCTCCGGCGTCAACGCCTTGCTTGGGTGTTTCGATGAAGGCCGCTGTTTCGAGTGATGGCGGACCGGCAGTTGGAATCGGCGGCTGTGTCAGCGCTCGTTGCGATAGAGTGACGCGGCCCTGAGGATCGATCTTGCCGATTTCCAGGCGGACAATCGGCGCAGACGTCGACGCCGGCACACGCAGCTTTTGTACGGTCAGGAAAGCAGCCCGCATTTCCTTGGGCACGGCATCGAGAATCAGAACATAGACTTCAATGTCGTAGTGCCGGGTGTAGCGTGCTCCAGGCCGCGAGCTTTCTTCGGTATAGACGCCGTGATAAACGAGCTCCTGGCCCTTGCTCAAACGCAGCGGAATGGTCACCGCCGGCTCCGGCGGAGCCGCGAAAATCGCAGCAGCGACCAATCCAACCAGGGCGTTCATGACAAATAGACCTCGAATCGAACCAACGGCCGGCATACACGATCCGCGCGGCAGGCGACTATAACGTGAGGATTCAACGGAACAAGACGAATGCGACTTCGCCGACTGGGCCGGAACAGATACAACGAGGTAAGAGGGGAAAGTTGGGCGAGCCACCCTGTTATGGCGATTGCAGCAATCGATCGGGTTTCAATCCTTGTTCCAGCGGCAGGCCTTTGACATGGTCCTATTACTGGCGACACTGCTTGCGGTTTTTGTCGGATTGGTCGTGCTGTTTTGGGTCGGCGCTCAATGGGCGCAGGGCTTCTTTTACGACTCCGTCGTGGCCGGCGTGCCCTGGCGTGCCGCCGCGGCGGGCGGCGCCATCATCGCCTTTTTGCTGCTTTGGTGCTTGATCGAATACGCCAATCCCGGCAGGACCGACGCGATCCACAATTTCAATCACCAAGAAATCAAAGAAGTCGATCGGATTATCTCGGTACGCAAGTCACCGGAAGGCGAACGCGAAATTGTCTATCAAAAGCGTCCTAGCGGCAAGACGTCGGTCTACTTGGATGCCGATGGCAAGCCCTGGGCGCCCTCATCCTCCGGCGCTATGGTGGCGATCGTAGTCGAAGAAGGGCCGGCGGGCGCTAAGACACGTCGCCGTTTCAAAGCCGACATGGACGAAAAGGGAAACCTGAAACGCGAGAAGACGGGCGACGTCGAAGTCAAAGGTCTGCGGTATCGCGAGGAAGGCGGCAACGCCTACATTCTAGAATCTAATCCTGGCATGATTGTGCGACCCAGAACCAGCATGTTGCTCTGGAATATCCTGCTCAATACGCTCCACCTCGTGTTGTGGTGGGTCGTTATCTGGCTACTGCTGCGGTTTCAGTGGTCGCATGCAATTGCCTTTGCGCTCGTGTGCTGGCTGGCGTTCACACTGGCTCTCGTTCCGTTTCTGATTTCGCGGACTCGCACCGCCGCTGAGAAAAAAACCGCCCCGCCAGCCGCGTTGTATCGACTCGAGTTGGATTCGAAAGTTGCATAAAGGGGTCGAAAGATATGTCCATCACGGCTGCTGAACCATCGCTTCGCCACCAGTTTGAAACCGAATTTGCAGGCTCGAAAGCCAGGTACGCCAAGGCTCAACGAATTTTTCCCGACGGCGTGACGCATGACCTGCGCAAGCTCGAACCGTTTCCCGTTTACATTGAACGAGCAAAAGGTTCACGAAAGTGGGACGTTGACGGGCACGAATTTATCGACTTTTGGTCCGGTCACGGTGCCTTGCTCCTGGGCCACTGTCATCCGACGGTCGTTCGCGCCGTTCAGGAAACCGTGGCTATCGGCACACACTTCGGCGGCTGTCACGATCTCGAAATCGCGTGGGGCGAAATCGTTCAGAAGCTTGTTCCTTCCGCAGAGAGAGTCCGTTTCACGGCGTCGGGCACCGAGTCGACTTTGATGGCCCTGCGGCTCGCTCGGATGTTCACCAACAGGCCAAAAGTGCTAAAGTTCGTCGGCCATTTTCACGGTTGGCACGACTTCGTCATGCCGGCGGCATACGCTCCATATGAAACGATTTCGATTCCCGGCATCCCTGCCGACGTTTCGAGCAACACGGTTGTGATTCCGCCCAACGACCTTGCACTCTTGGAGCGTTCACTTTCCGAAGATCTTCAAATCGGCGCAGTGATTCTCGAACCAACCGGCGGACATTGGGGTGCCGTTCCGATTCGAGGTGAATTCCTTCGCGAATTGAGGCGACTAACTGAGAAGCACGGTCAACTGCTAATTTTCGACGAAGTAATCACCGGTTTCCGCGTTCATCCCGGCGGCGCTCAAGCTCACTTCGGAATCAACCCGGACCTGACCACATTGGCGAAAATTCTCGCCGGCGGTTTGCCCGGTGGGGCGCTGGTTGGTCGTGCCGACGTACTTGCCGGGATCGAAACCAAACCGAATCGACCGAAGATGCGGCACCCCGGTACCTTCAACGCCAACCCGGTCTCAGCCGCCGCCGGCATTGCCACCTTGAATGAAGTCGCCGACGGCAAACCGTGCCGCAGGGCAAATCAGCTTGCCGATCTATTGCGGGCCAAACTCAATGCAGTATTTGACGAGCGCTTCCCCGATTGGGTCGCTTACGGCGACTTTTCGATGTTTCACGTACGGCCGGGCTACGAAGGCCCTCGACCGAACAGCCCGGATTTCATCCCGTACGGCGGCGTCATCGAGAAGCTGGATGGCCCGAAGAACACTCGCCTCATCACAGCGTTCCGACACGGGCTCTTGCTCAACGGCGTCGATTGGCCCGGCCTCGGCGGCTGGCTGACAGCGGCGCACTCCGAAGCCGACATTGAACATACTGTGGCAGCGGTTGCCGCGACGATCGAGTCGCTGCGAGCCGAAGGCATCGCTTAGGAAGCTTCCGCCGCTGTTGTTGGCTCATAGCTTATTGCATTGTTCTCACCCGCGTTTCTTGGTGTTTATTAGCGGTTCGTTTCTTGGTACTTCAATGCGTGATCCTTACGAAGTGATGGGTGTTGCGAAGTCGGCTAGCGAAGAGGAGATCACCAAGGTCTACCGCAAGCTGGCGCGGCAATACCACCCAGATCGCAACCCCGGCGACAAAGAGGCTGAGGCCAAGTTCAAGGAAATTCAAAACGCCTACGACATACTCAGCGACAAAACCAAACGCGCCAACTTCGACCAATTCGGCACCCCGAACGGACCGCAGGGCACTGGCTTTGGCGGTTACGGCGGCTTCTCCGGCGCCGGCGGCCAATCGCCCGAAGACCTGCAAGAGTTTCTACGCCAGGCGGCTGCCGGCCGAGGCGGTAATGTGCAGTTCGACTTTGGCGACCTCGGCGACTTCGCGCAGTTCTTCGGCGGAGCAGCGCCTCAACCACGTGGCGGAGGCCGGCGACGACGCGTTCAAACGCCCCAGGACATCGAGCATGAGATTCGCATTCCCTTTCTAACGGCGGCACGCGGCGGCAAACTCGATCTGAACGTCAACGGCACGATCATTACCGTCAACATCCCTGTCGGCGCTCGCGACGGGCAGAAGATCCGACTTGCGAATGCAATCAACGGCGGCAACCTTCTCCTGAAATTGCATGTCGAACCCCATCCATATTTCCGGCGTGACGGCGACGATCTTCTCGTGGATGTCCCAGTTTCGTTGGCCGAAGCCGTCCTCGGCGGCAAGATCGAAGTGCCGACGCTCGACGGAAGTCGCGCTTCCGCGACCGTTCCCCCAGGCACTTCGAGCGGCGCGAAGCTGCGTATGCGCGGGCTCGGCATCGCCGGCGGAAACCTGTTCGCAGTGCTCAAAGTAGTCGTACCCAAAAACCTCGACGCCCGCAGCAAGGAACTGTTCGAGGAGTTCGCAAAAAAGAACCCGCAGAACCCGCGCGGCGATGTCGGATGGTAATTATGTCGCAACGGTTTCGACCCTGGGAACACATTCGCTCGCCGGCGGATTTTCGCCGCGTGTACGACCGCAAGCGATCTATGTCTGATGATCACATTATTCTCTTCGCGTGCCCCAATGACTTGCCGCACTCGCGAATCGGCCTGTCCGTGTCGCGGCGGTTCGGCAGCGCCGTGCGGCGCAACAAGATTCGCCGGCTCTATCGAGAGGCATTTCGTTTATCAAAGGTGGAACTCCCCGTCGGCCTCGACCTGGTCATCGTCCCTCGAAGCAACGAGATTCCGACGCTGGACAATTTGATGCGGTCTTTTCGCACACTTGCGCCGAAAGTGGCGAATCGCCTGGCAAAGGAGGCGAAGTCGACATGATTCGATGGCTGTCCAAGGCCGCATCGGCAATCGTGATCGGCGTTGTCTGGTGCTACCGCACGTTCCTCCGGCCGCTGTTGCCCAACGTGTGTCGATTCGTGCCGAGTTGCAGCGAGTACATGATCCAGGCGGTCAGGAAACACGGTCCGATCAAAGGCGCAGCGAAAGGCGTTTGGCGAATCTGCCGCTGCAATCCGTTTTGCAAGGGCGGCTACGATCCGCCGTGACGAAACGCGGGAGAATCAATGCTGACTGCAAGATCTAAACGTCGTTGTTCGTTCATTTCAATTTGAACTTTCCGGTTCCAAACACCGGTGCATCGAGCCGGATATTCTTCGCGCCATCCTCGATGAACGGTCGGGCCCATTCCGCCGCCGTTGCATTTTTCGGATTGTTGCGCTTGTATTCTTCGATGGCTTCGTCCACGATCGTTTTTCGCGCGAAGTTTTCCTTGCTGAAATCGCCGTCGACGACCATACCGACGGCTCTTCCGAGCCCGCGATGTACAGCTTCTGGCGCCTTCGGCATCAAATCGCCAATGCCGCTTGAGATGAGGTCGTCCCGAAAGTTGCGCGAGTATCGTCCCAGGAGCGTACCGACTCCGCCGAACTCACCTTCCATCCACATCGCCAGCCCTTCGAACACTGCAGCGCCAAAAAACTTCAAGATCGCATTGCCGGTGGCATTGTCAAATGCCGGCCCATTGTATGGCATCAAAGGAAAACCGAACTGTGCAGGTTGCAATTGATAAGCGCCGTACATTTGCTGATAGCGAACCCGTATCTCTTCACGCCGCAACTGCTGATACTCCGCCCACGGCTTCGCCACTTGATCGTGACACATTCGCCGTTCATCGCGGGCCGCGATCGATTCCATGATCGACGCATGCCGCCGGCGTTCCTCGGCCTTCTTTCGGTCAGCCGCGATTGCTTCTTTCGACATGAGTTCAACTGTCACTGCCATCTGTGCGCGTTTGCTGACGGTGAACGTGGCGATCTGCCCTGCGAAAATGTCCTTCGCCTTGGCGGGCTTGCCGTCGAGTGAGTATTTCGCAGTCGGACTGAGCATAACAAAATCGCTGACGGTGACGCTGCCGAAACCCTCTTTGATGAAGCGCTGAATACGCACTCTGTCGCCGCGGCCGGACTTTGTCACCGATTCGACCTCGCCGGTGATCGTGATGTAATCAGGGTCCTCGGCGGGCTTGGATTGGGCCGTAATCGTGCTGCATGCCACGATGAAGCAAATCGTCGTTGAAAACACACGAATCGTCATGACAACAGCCCTCGGTATGGGTTCAACTACTGTAATCTACTTCGTAGCTGGCCTGCAACACTTTTGGCCTCACGTCACTGACTTGAGGCCAAAAGGCCGCTACAATGCCCACCACGTTGATGTGGCCCGCCGTTGGTTTTTGGAGCGACTTCACCATGTTGCGTCGATTTTTCGCCTTCGTTGGAATGATTGTGATCTCGGCTCCCACCCTGGCCCAACTCCCGCCCGACAAGGCCCTCGCCACCATGCAGGTCGCTGACGGGCTGCAGGTCGAACTGTTCGCCGCCGAGCCGATGCTCATCAACCCCACGTCAATCGACGTCGATCACCTGGGCCGCGTCTGGGTCTGCGAGGCGGTCAATTATCGGCGCGTCATGTTCAACCGGCCGATCCTGCGGCCCGAGGGCGACCGCATCGTCATCCTCACCGACAAAGACGACGACGGCAAAGCGGACGAGAGCACCGTGTTCTACCAGGGCAAGGAAATCATCGCGCCCATCGGCATCTGCGTCGCACCCATCGTGAGCCCGCAGCGCAAGCAAGGGTCATGTCGCGTCTTCGTTTGCCAGTCGCCCGACATCTTGCTCTTCGAAGACCTCGACGGCGACGGCAAGGCCGACGGGCCGCCGAAGAAATTTCTCACCGGCTTCAAGGGCTTCGACCACGACCACGGCGTACACGGCATCAACATCGGGCCCGACGGCAAACTCTACTTCACCGTCGGCGACGCCGGCGTCGATGGGCTCAAGTCGTCCGACGGCAAAGGCCGCGTCTGGAAGTCGAACAGCACCGACGTGCGGGCCGGCACCGTCTGGCGCTGCGACATCGACGGCAAAAACCTCGAACTGATTGCCCACAACTTCCGCAACAACTACGAATGCTGCGTCAACAGCTTCGGCGAAATCTGGCTCTCCGACAACGACGACGACGGCAACCAGCAGACCCGTATCTGTCACGTCATGCCCGGCGGCAACTACGGCTACCACCCGCGCGGCCAGGGCCAAACCCATTGGCACGAAGAACAGCCCGGCATCGTCCACAAAGTCATTCGCACCGGCTTCGGCTCGCCCACCGGCATCTGCTTCTACGAAGGCACGCTCCTGCCCAAGAAGTACCACGGGCAACTGCTGCATACCGACGCCGGTCCGCGCGAACTGCGCGTGTTCCACCTAAAGCCCAAAGGCGCCGGCTACGAGGCGGAGAAGGAAGTGCTCCTCACCAGCACCGACAACTGGTTCCGGCCGAGTGACGTGTGCGTCGCCCCGGACGGCAGCCTGATCGTCGCCGACTGGTACGACCCCGGCGTCGGCGGCCACGGTATGGGCGACACCACGCGCGGCCGCATCTACCGCGTCACACCGAAGGGGCATAAAGGGTACAAGGTGGCGAAGGTGGATGTAGAAACAAACGAGGGTTTTATGGGTGCGCTTGCATCGCCTTGCTTGGCAGTGCGTCATATCGCCACGGAAAAAATCTCTGCCATTGGCGTTAACGGCGTGCACAACGATCTGATTCGCCAATCACAAGATGCAAAACAGCTTCCAAATCTGCGGGCATTGGCATACTGGCAAGCAGGTCGCATGAAACTAGCTGGTAGCAGTTATTGGCTCGACTTCTACAAGGGACTCAAGATGCAGACCGAAACGGATGCCCGACTGCGGGAAATGGCGATTCGAATTCAACGGGACTGCTTTAATCAAACTCCTGAAAGATTCATCAGTCACGCCAACACGGCATGGGACACAGACGTCAAAACCGACCGGGCCGCAACAGTACGACGCGAGGCACTCTTGGCGCTTCAACATCGTCCGTCTGATGAACACGTTCGCGAGATGTTTGTCGGCCTTGCAAAGCAGTACGACGGCCAGGATCGCTTCTACCTCGCTGCGTTGAACATCGCCTGCGGGACTGATCCGGAGCGGCGGGCGAAGATTCTGGCCGACTTCGACAAGCACTTCCCGGAACTCAACGACAAGACGCTCGACCTGATCTGGGAACTGCGGCCGCCGGGGGCGGTCACCCGGCTTGAAAAGCAACTCGGCGACGCCAAGCTCACCGCCGCCCAGCGCGGCCGGATCGTGGACATCCTCGCGTCCAGCGACGACCCGGCGGCGGGCAAGACGATGCTGAAACTCGTCACCGGCAACGCACCGGCGGAAGTGAAAGCGCGGGCGCTGGAGAACCTGAAATTGTTCTTGCCGACGAAGTGGAAGTCACTGCAAAACAGCAAGGAGACAAGCGCGACCATCGACCAGATGCTGAAAGAACCGGCAACACAGATCACCGGCTTGCAACTCATCGCCATGCTCGGCGCCGTTGATCGGGTGAAGGATGTCATCAAACTGACCGGAATGCCGGATCTCGTTTTCGACTTCAATAACGAAACGCAAACCGAAGCCGTGCGAACCCTTGGCAAACTCAAGACGCAGGCTTCTGTCGATGCGCTTCGAGTCGAGGCACGTCTGGCGACAGTGAACCCGTCGCCTGGTGCGCGAACCGCGTCCGCGATCCATGGCCTTGGAGCGATGATCTCTGGTCAGCCGAACGACACCGTCGGCGCCAAGGCGATGGCTGTTCTTCAGGAACTCGTGGCCACTGATTCGCTCGGCGGTTGGCATCCTCGCCGCGAATTGGCCCTCGAAGTGCTGGCTGGCTCGCGGCCCGGCACCGACTGGCTGCTCAAACTCAAAGAGGACGGCAAGATGCCCGAGCCGCTCGTCGGCTTAGCGGGGCGCCTCCTGCGCAACAGCCCCTTCCAGGGCCAGCGCAACAAAGCCCTGATCCTGTTCCCGCCGCCGGGCAAGCTCGATCCGAAGAAGCTGCCCGCCATCGCCACGCTCGCCAAGCGAAGCGGCAACGCAGAGAACGGCCGCAAGCTCATGGCCGCGAGCGCCAAGAACGAGGCCCAGTGTCTGAAGTGCCACACGATCCGCGGCGTCGGCGGCGCGGTCGGGCCCGACTTATCGATGATCGGCAAGAAGGCTGCCGGCCGCGAGAATCTGCTCGAATCGTTGCTCAATCCCAGCAAGGCCATCGCCGATCAGTATATCCAATGGCAGATTGAGACGAAGAACGGTCTGCAGTTCGTTGGCCTGCTCATCGAAGAATCGCCCGATTCGATCCTACTGCGCGATGCGAACGCGAAAGACCATCGCATTGCCAAAAAGGACATTGAATCTCGAACGAAAAGCCAGGCATCGATCATGCCGGACAACATCGTCGCTGCATTTACCGAAGACGAGATGCTCGACGTCGTTGAGTACATGCTGACGCTTCGCACGGCATCGCTGACGCCGGACACCTGGCATGTCGTCGGGCCGTTTTCGGTTCCCTCGATGGCCGAAGGTGTGGACAAGGTTTTCGAGGTCGAGAAATTCCCATTCACGGCAAGCGACACATTCACCGAATCGGGCCAACGCAAAGCGATCGACGCGGGATTTCTCGGCAAGCTTCATTGGAAGGCCGTCCGCATCGATCAGGCCGGCTACTTGGACCTGGCCGCGCTGCACGGTCAGGCGGCAAACAATTCAGTCAGCTACGCCTATCGCATCATTGAGTCGCCCGTCGAACAGAACGCTACGGTCCTTTTGGGCAGCGACGATGGCTGCAAGTTGTGGGTCAACGGCGAAGTGAAACTCACAGAGAAAGCGACCCGCGCCGCCGCTCCGGAACAATCACGCGTTTCCGTCCGACTGAAGAAGGGCGCGAACACGATCCTCTTGAAAGTCGCCAACGGCAACATTCCGCACGGGTTCTATCTGAGCGTTTTGGCGGACGAGGAGTTGAAGGCCGGGAAGTAGCACACATCCAAAACCTAAGGCCATCGACGGCAGTCGATGGCCTTCTTCACTTACCCCGGCGGATTCAGCACCGGCCCTTGCACATCGGGCTTCGTCGCGGGCTTGGGCGTCGGCCGGGTCACCGGCGTCGTGATGATGCCGGGCTTCGTCGGTGCGGGATCGATCGGCTTCACGGGCTTCAGGACGGGATCGGGGTCGATGATCAACCGAGGTTCTGATTTTGCCGTGCGGTCGTTATTGATGATCGCCGGCGGGGCGGACGGAACGCCGGGCACGTTTCGCGTGATCGCCGGGTCGAGCGCCAGCGGCGGCTCTGCGGTTTCGCGCGTGGGCCGGGCTGGAGCGCGTGCCGGGACAGGCTGCTTTGGCGCAGGCTTGCTCGCCGTCGGGGCCGGACGCGGCGGCTGTGTCGGGCGAGTTAGCGGCTCGGCGGCGACCGGCGGTTCCTTTTCACGACTGGCCGGGCGATAACCCGCTGACGCATACTGCGTCAACAACGGCCGCATCGCCTGACGCACCTGCGCGGAGTCGTCGTTCAGCGCGGCTTCTTCCAGCGCCTGACCGATCGTTGGCGTGATGGGCCGATATCGAGCGAGCGTCTGTGCCGCGGCAACGCGGACTGCCGGGCTGGGGTCTTCAAGCAGCGTGTCGACAAGTGCAAGTACAATAGCCGGCGAAACTTTTGGATCGACTTTGGCCAACTGTTGTGCGGCAGCGGCGCGACGACGCTCATCGCCGTCGTTTTTCATTGCCTTGACCAGCTCGGCCGCAACTTCTGTCGGCGGCTTTTTGTTGCGATTGAAGATGATGCCGGCCGACGCTGGCATGGCCAGGCCGAAAAGAGTTGCGGCAATCAACAGTTTGCGCATGAGCATGGCGATACTCCGTCCGCCGATGGATTCGTTCCGATAGTGAAATCATCGACCGCATGCGGTCCGGTTGTGCCGGAAAATCCGCCCATTCGCCCTCGCCCCGCCGAAGCGCATCTGCACAGGCGGCACGACCGGTTCCAGTTTTCCTAGAATCTCTGGACTGACTTTTTCCGACACTATGCCGAGAAGCCGGTCGCGACTATGCGCTGGGAAACTTTAGCGGTTGTAACGGGCTTCGTGCCCATCGCCTGGTTGTGGTGGACACACCGGAAGACCGCACTTGTTTACGCTGCTTCGTGGGCGATCGCAGCGTGGGCTGCCTGGACCCTTGAAGCCCAATGCCAGTGCAGTACCTCGCGTTACTTCGCCATGTCGCTGACGGCGTGTGCCGGCGTCGCGGTGCTCGGCGCTCGACGTCCAGGCGCCGGTCCTTGGAACATCGTTGTCGGCGGACTCGCGGCAGTTTTGATGTTGCCGGTCGGGCAGTCGTTCTTCGCCGGCAGCACATTCAGCCTCGATTCGATGTGGATGTGGTTCCTGGGCGGCGTGATTGCCGTTGGCTGCTTCAATTATGTGCCGTCGTTGTTGCGGTGGCCCGCCGGCGTGATGTTGATCGTCTGCCTCATGAACATGGGGTACATCAACAAAGGCCCGATGCCGAAGGATCAGGGGCTCGTCGAGTACATGGTCGCGGTGGCGCCGTGGAGCGCGGCCGTGTGCCTGCTGCGCAGCAAAAGGAACCCAACGGACTTACTCGGAATCTGGTTTGGATTTCGCGACCGTTACGGCGCCGTCTGGGCGACGCGCATCATATGGCAGTTCAATGCCGCAGCAAAGAACGCCAAGTCCGACGTGCAACTGCGGATGGAAGGCGTATTTCGCAAAGACATGCGGCTCAGCGCCGAGCACGCTGACGAGTCGGCTCGGAAGACGCTCGTGCCGCTCTTGCAGCGGTTCGATTGGCCGTGATCACATTCCGGGCCTGCCGCCCGGCATTCCGCCGCCGCCGCCGGTCATACCGCCTGGCGGCGGTCGAAACTCATCCTTCTCAAACGGGTTCTTCGGCGACTTGGGATCGAGATACTCGCGCGGAATTTCCATCGGCCGGCTGTATCGGGCGTCATCCTGAGGAGGCAATCGAAACTCGTCAGCCCGCTCAGGCCGCATCGACGCCGGCGGGGCCAACTGACAGCCGGTGACTATTGCTCCGGCAAAGGTGAGAACGGCAAGTCGATTCAGCATTCGGCGCATGGCAAAGCCCCGAGATTGCGGTCTGCGATCGTCGGGGCAAATAACGAGTATTGCCGAACTTGTCAAGAATACCTGAGTGATGGCTCGATTCGCGTTCGTCAACCAACGCGGATAAGCCCCACCCTACCCCTTCGCCTTTCCATACCTTGCCGCGACCGCCGCCCAGTTGACCACGTTCCACCACGCGTCCACATAATCGGGCCGCTTGTTCTGGTACTTCAGGTAGTAGGCGTGTTCCCAGACGTCGAGACCCAGGATCGGCGTGTGGCCTTCCATGAGCGGGCTGTCCTGATTCGCGGTGCTGTAGACTTGCAGGGCTTTGCCGTCCCAGACGAGCCAGGACCAGCCGCTGCCGAATCGGCCGGTCGCCGCCGCCTTGATCTTGTCCTTGAATCCCTGGAACGACCCGAACGCGGCATCGATAGCAGCCTTCAGATCGCCGGTTGGTTCGCCGCCGCCGCCCGCGCCGGGCTTGGCCATGATCTCCCAAAAGAGCGAGTGGTTGTGGTGCCCACCGCCGTTGTTGCGGACTGCTCCTTTGATCGCTTCCGGAACGCTCGCGAAACCTCGCAACAGATCTTCGAGCGGTTTGTTGGCGAGGTCTGCGTTCGTTTCCAACGCCTTGTTCAAGTTGTCCACGTAAGCTTTGTGATGCCGGCCGTGATGGATCTCCATCGTCATCTTGTCGATGAACGGTTCCAACGCGTCGTGAGCATATGGTAGATTCGGCAAGCTGTGTGCCACGGTGAGGTCTCCACAAGTCGGAAGTCGGAACTATTACTTATTTGTACGGACTGCCGTCCGGCGCGGTAGTGCTCCACGATCTTCTACGTTCCAACTTCCGAGTTCCGACTTCCGACCTCATAAAGTGCGGACGTGATAGCCGCCGTCGACGTTGAGTACGTCGCCGGTGCTGAAGGACCATTCGCCGCGTGCAAGTGCGACCACGGCACGGCCAACGTCTTGCGGCGTGCCCATGCGGCGAATGGGCGTCAGGCCGGCGGCGATGCGTTGCTCGTACTCGGCCTTCGCAGAAGCGGTCATGTCCGTGTCGATGATGCCGGGTCGGATTTCGTAGACGCGAATGCCGTCGCCGGCCAAACGAGCAGCAAACAACTGCGTCATCATACTCATGCCGGCTTTGGAAATGCAGTAATCGGCGCGATTGGTCGAAACGGTCACAGCCGACAAACTGGTGATGTTGATAATCGCAGGCGATTGCAGCATAGACCGCCGTGCAATCATCTCGCGCGTCACGCGCTGCGACAGAAAGAACGCGCCCTTCAGATTGACGCCAAGCACACGGTCCCAACTATCTTCAGTCGCGTCGAGCAGGTCCTTGCGGCCAACGGACGTGATTCCCGCGTTGTTGACGAGCAAGTCGATTCGGCCCCAGGTGCCAAGTACGCCTTCGACCATGCGCTCACGTTCGGCGGCAATGCTCACGTCGCCCTGAAAGGGCGCAACGACGGCATTGTCAATTGCGGCCCGGCACAACTGCACAGTTTCATCGGCAGCTTGCTGATTGCCTGCGAAATTGACGGCAACCGCCAGGCCGGCGCGAGCCAGCTCAACAGCGATGCCGCGGCCGATGCCGCGGCTCGCGCCGGTGACAAGCGCAACGGGATTCGGACAACATTCAGTCAACATGTTCACCGAGCGCGGCCGATTGGCGTCGCTAAACGAGACTTTCCAACAGATACTTGAGCTTTCGCACTTCCGGTTCCATCGGAAATCGGGCGTCGGCGCTGTCCTGAATATCCACGGTCAGCAGCCGGTCGTACCGTTGGCGCTCCAATTGATTGACGATGCGGCCGTAATCGACTTGTCCCTGGCCGACACGCACCTGATAGTCGTTCGGTGTCGCGCCGGTGTCGCGTAAGCGCACATGCCTGACATAGGGGAACACGTCGTCGAACGGCCGGTCCCGCGCCGGTCCGACGAGGTAATCGCTGGGATCGAGCGTCAGACCCAGGCCGGGCACTTTTTCGCAAAGATCGATGGCGACTTCGGGCGATTCGGCCAAAGTGCCGATTTTCGTTTCGATCGTCAGGATAACGCCTTCGCCGCTGGCAACTTTCACCTGGTCGCTCAGCCGGGTGATCGCCTGGTTGGTTTCCATCGAGGCCGCCGGCGCCGGCACACAGATGATCGGCACCGTTGTGATTCGCGCCAACTTGCAGACCGCTCGCAATTGCCGGTCGTGCTCTTCATGACTTGCGGCATGAATCGAAACGTGAAACGCGGCCAATCCCAATGGGCAGGCGTTCTTCAAGTGCGTCGCGATCTTATGCACGTCGGTAGCGACTTCGGAAGGCTTTAGATGCGAGCCATGTTCGTGAATCGCCAGATCGATTTTCGAGAATTTGAGATCACCGATGGCTTTGAGCGCTTCGTCCAGCGAGTGCTGGCGAAAGCAAAGCGTAGAGCAAGCTACAAACACTTCCCCCTCCTTGCGAATGGTATGCCCCCGGGACCATTGCGCCCGGTATCTGAGCCGCCACGTTTCCCCCGCATGCCGACGGCGCAGTTTTCGCGCAAGAAGCCCGCCGAATAGCGATGCGCCGATATTCGTGCAAGAGCAGTTTTCGAAAAAGATCGGTTTTGGTGAGTGAAGTTCACCTTGAGAAAAACTGATGTTCATCGCATCATTAGCCGACACAAGACCGGTCCGGTGCACTGTCCTCGAGGCAAACATGCCACAAGCCGATTGGCCCGAAACTCTCGAACAGCTGAACGCGGCATTGTCGCAAGCGACCGCCGAACTGGAACGGCACGAACAGACGCTGGCGGCGCCGCTCCTATCCGGCGAGATCGCAAGCGAGCGGCACGACGTTTGGCGACAGTGCCTCGAACGATTCGAAGACCGGATTCAACAATGTCAGGATCGCGTACGCCGTGCGGAGCAGGATGTCGCCGCCGCCGAGTTCGCGCTTGTCGAACAAGAGAATCATATCCGCCAGCATCGACAGCGGATCGCCGAAGCATGCCGGCAATTGGCCCAAGTACCGGGCGGCGGAATAGAATGACCCGAGCCCGGTTTCGCCGGTTTCTCGGGGAGTCGCCGCCATGCCGAAGTTCGCCGTCATAGTTCCCGCCGCCGGCCGGTCGTCTCGCTTTCACGACAAGGAAAAGAAGCCGTTCGCGTCACTCGACGGGCGTGCCGTCTGGTTGCGCTCCGTCGAGTTGTTCGTCAACCGGCCGGACGTCGCGCAGACCATTCTCGTCATTTCGCCGGACGATCAAGACTTATTCGAACGCCGCTACCGCGCCAACATCGTCTTTATGAACGTGCAGGTCGTTCACGGCGGCGCCGAGCGATTCGATTCCGTCGCCAACGCGCTCGCGAAACTCAAACCCGAAGTGGATTTTGTCGCAGTGCATGACGCGGTGCGGCCGTGCCTATCGTCGGAGTTGGTCGACTCGGTATTCACGGCCGCGGCACAGCAGGGCTCCGCCATGCTGGCGCTTCAAGTGACGGACACGGTCAAGCAAGCCGACGCGAATCGTTACGTCAATGCGACGATGCCGAGAGAAGGGTTGTGGCTGGCGCAAACGCCACAAGTCTTCCGCCGCGATTGGCTCGTGGACGCGTACGCTCGCCGGCAGAGCGTGCCGCAACCGATCACCGACGACGCCCAATTGATCGAAGCCGTCGGGCACAAGGTGTACCTTGTGCCTGGTTCGTCGAACAACATTAAGATCACGACGAAGGAAGACCTGCTCTTGGCGAAAGCGATCCTACAGTCCCGACCCGACACGAAGCCGAAGGGCCCAATTCATCCGTTTGCAGAAGACAAGATGTGGTAAACAGGGATTACGCGATGATCCCTCGCACCACCTCTCCGTGTACGTCGGTCAGGCGGAAGTCGCGGCCGGCGTAACGGTATGTCAGCTTCAAGTGATCCAGTCCCAAGAGATGCAGCATCGTCGCATGCAGGTCGTGGAAGTGCACCTTGTTTTGGACCGCGTAGTAGCCGTAATCGTCTGTAGCGCCGTGGTGGAAACCGGGTTTGACGCCGCCGCCGGCAAGCCACATCGTGAAGCCGTGAGGATTGTGGTCGCGGCCGTCGCCGCCCTGTGCCACCGGCGTGCGGCCGAATTCGCCGCCCCAGAGCACGAGCGTATCTTCGAGCAGACCGCGCAACTTCAAATCGCGGATCAGCCCGGCAATCGGCTTGTCCACTTCCCGAGCGTTTTTGGCATGATCGGCTTTCAGATTGCCGTGTTGGTCCCATTTGTAGCTGTGCGTCACCTGCACAAAGCGAACGCCGCGTTCAACGAAACGTCTTGCCATCAGGCACATTCGGCCGAAATTCTTGGTCGGCCCGTCGTCCATGCCATAGAGGCGTTTGGTCGCCTCCGTTTCGCCGTCGACATCTTGAAGTTCCGGCGCCGCCGCCTGCATGCGAAACGCCAACTCAAACGAAGCGATTCGCCCTTCCAACGCGGCATCGGGGCCGGAGTGATTCAGATGGTCTGCATTCATCCGCTGCAAAAAGTCCAACTCGGCACGCTGAACACCGACGGGCGTTTCGTTGCGAATGAACGGAATTTTCGCTTGCTCGGCGCTAATCGCGGCATTGCCGATCGGCGTGCCCTGATATATCGCCGGCAGAAATGCAGAACTCCAGTTGTTGACGCCGCCATGCGTGAGCGTCGGGCAAATGGTGATGAAGCCCGGCAGGTTCCGATTCTCGGAACCGAGGCCGTAAGTGATCCAGGAGCCCATGGCAGGCCGAACGAACGTGTCGCTGCCGGTGTGCAGTTCGAGGAGCGCGCCGCCGTGACGCGAATTGGAACCGTGCATCGAATGGATGAAGCAAAGTTCATCCGAAACGCCGCCGACATGCGGGAACAACTCACTGATCCACGCGCCGGACTTGCCATATTGCTTGAACTTAAAGGGAGATTGCAACAAGTTGCCGGTCTCACTTGAAACGACGCGCGGCTTGGCGAATGGCAGTGGCTTACCGTGATCGCGCGTCAATAGCGGCTTGTAATCGAAGGTGTCCACCTGCGACGGGCCGCCGTGCATGAACAGGAAGATCACGCGTTTCGCACGTGCGGCCACGTGCGGCAAACGCGACATCAGAGCAGACTCGGCCCTTGTCTCGTCCGCCAACAATGCCGACAACGCAATCGCCCCGAAACCAGCGGCGCTGTTGTGCAGCATTTGACGGCGATTCAGTAATCGGCGACTGTCCCAATGGCCGTTCATGATCTACTCCAGAGTCACGAACTCATTTGCCGCCAACAGTGCTCGACACAGGCTTTGCCACGCTCGCTGTTGCGCCGTCGCTTGCGGCTGCTTTTTTCGTTGCCATACAGCTTCCATTTGTTGCAAGAACTCCCTCGCCTGAGCGACTTCATTGGGAGTTGCAGACCGGCCATACACCAGATTGTAGGTTTGCTGAATGCGATCATTGGCGCCAACCGAAGGCAAGCGTTGCAGCCGCTCGGCAAGTCGGTGCGCCTGATCGTGCATGAGCTTGCTGTTCAGTGCGAACAAGGCTTGCGGCGCAACGGTTGTACTCATTCGCTCGCCATTCGACATACTGGGATCAGCGAAGTCGAACGCTTGAAATACGTCGTACAACATGCTGCGAATCACCGGTATATAGACTGATCGACGCGGCGAGTCGTACCGGTCATAGACGCCATTGGGATAACCTGGGACATAGCCGCGGTTGCCGCCTTGCATGAGCGAGCCGCCCATCGTTCGATCGAGATTGCCGCCGACTGCCAACAGCGCGTCTCGCAGCGATTCGGCATCAAGACGTTGTCTGGGGAATCTCCAAAGCATTCGATTCTCGGGATCGCGCTGAGCGGCCGCGACATTGTGAATCGCGGACTGCTGATACGTTTGCGACAACATGATGCGGCGATGCAGCTTCTTGATCGACCAACCGTCCTCGACAAATTGCCCTGCCAGCCAATCGAGCAATTCAGGATGCGACGGCGAATCGCCCAGCGTGCCAAAGTTATCGGTGGAGCGAACCAGCCCTGCACCGAAGTGCCAATGCCACACGCGATTGACGATGACGCGAGCCGTCAGCGGATTCTGAATCAACCACTGCGCCAATTGCAGTCGGCCGCTTTGCTTCTCAGGCAATTGTGGCGACGAAACGAACGACAGTGATCGCGGGAATCCACGCGGAACGGTTTCGCCTAATGTCAGATGGTTGCCGCGATTGTGTATTCGCACGTTTTCAATCTTGCCGTCACCGGCGGCCATCGCCTCCGGCAGTACCGGCGCAGCCTTCTCCATTGCCGACTTTTGCTCTCGCAAACGACGCACATTCTCAACCAGTTGGCCAAGCGGCCGTTTTTCTTGTGACTCAGGAGGCAGCGGAATGCGGCCGACTGCGCCGATCATTCCGATGTACTGCCCAAGATCGGACCAGGTTTTGAGTCCAAGCAAACGATCGGCCTGCTGCACTTCGACGCGCTTTGCTGCGATGCATTCATCCGCCAGATGTCGAGACTTGATTTCATCGGCCGATGCAATCGACCGCTCCGTCCAGCGAGCGACGACCTTGTAGTTGTCCATCACCTGCGTACTTTTGAAAATCCCCGCCAACCCGTAGTAGTCAGTCATCGAAATTGGATCAAACTTGTGATCGTGGCAGCGTGCGCATCCGACCGTCATACCCAGGAACACTTTGCCGACTGTATCTATCTGCTCATCGACAATGTCCATCTGCATCTTGACGGGATCATCTTCGGCGAGCATCTTGGGGCCCAGCGAAAGGAACCCGGTCGCAATCAACGCAGAACGATCGTCGACCGGATTGCCGGACTTGAGAAGATCACCGGCTATTTGCTCATGAAGAAACCGGTCGAAATTCAGGTCGCGATTGAATGCAGCGACCACATAATCGCGATACCGCCAGGCATTGGCTTGAACGAGGTTTTCATCCATGCCGTTCGAGTCGGCATAGCGTGCGACGTCGAGCCAGTGCCGACCCCAGCGTTCGCCGTAATGCGGACTTGCCAACAGCCGGTCGATGACCGTAGAGAACGCCTCCGGCGAGGGATCCTGCAAGAAGTCGTCGATCTCCGCGGGTGTCGGCGGCAGTCCGATCAAGTCGAATGTCGCCCGTCGCAACAGAGTTCGCTTGTCAGCCGGCGGCGAAGGAGCCAGGCGAGCCGCTGCGAGCTGCACTCGAACAAACGCATCAATCTGAGAACCAACTGCGTTTTTCGGCAATGCACCTGAAGTCAATGGTCGAAATGCCCAGTGCTTATCCCAATTTGCTTTACTTGCACTTACAACTACGTTAGAGGCGGGAAGAGCGGCGCCGGACCGAATCCAAGCCATGATTGTCGCCACTTCTGGCGGGGGCAGCTTCCCCGTGGGCGGCATCTTCAAGCTGCCGTCATGTCCAATTGCGCGGATCAGCAAGCTGTCGGCAGGATTGCGGTTGTCGAACAGCGGGCCGCGCTTTCCGCCGAGGCGAATGCCGGCAACTGTATCGAGGCGCAAACCGCCTTTCGGCATCTGGCTGCCGCCATGGCATGAATAACAGCGTGCGGCGAGAATCGGTCGAACTTGCTTTTCAAATTGCGTGCCGTCACTGTCTGCACGCGCGCTCGTTGCCGGCACGATTAAGGCCAGGCAGAGTGCGACGAGTATTCGCATGCAATCACCGAAAAAAGGCGAGGATGTCTTGCAGCATTCGGCTGGCGGGATATACGGGGATATTAAACTCCATGCCCACCTACATGTCCAACCCCAACCGGGAGCGCTTTATGGTTCGTCGTTGCTGGCCGGCCCTCATTCTGTTGATACTTTTTGCGTCAGCAGTCGGTGCTCAGCCGCCGAAGCGACTATTGCTGCTGGCACAAGGACCGGACGGCCACATGCCGACAACGCACGAATACGTTCCGGGACTGACCATCCTCAAAAAGTGTCTTGCTCCGGTCAAAGGGCTGGATATTCAGCTTGTCAGAGCGGATGAACCGTGGGCCACCGGGCCGGAGTTGATCGGTCGCGCCGACGGCGTCGTGCTCTTTCTTTGCGAGGGCGGTAAATGGATGAACGCCGAGCCGAAGCGGCTGGGCGCGCTCAAAGCGCTCGCCGCTCGTGGCGGCGGCATTGTCGGCCTGCACTGGGGAATCGGCGCCAAAGACGTTAAGAACGTCGACTCTTGCCTGCAACTGCTCGGCGGGTGCCACGGCGGACCGGATCGGAAGTACAAGATCGTCGAAACGAAATTCGAAGTTGCCGAAAGCAAACACCCGATTGTCCACAAAATTCAGTCGTTTACAGTCAAAGAAGAGTTTTACTATCAACTCAAACTGGCGAAGAACGGCAAGTTGTCGCCGCTGGTACGGGCAGCGATTGACGGGAAGGACGAGACCGTTGCCTGGGCTTGGGAACGGCCTGATGCCGGTCGTTCATTCGGCTTCACCGGCCTGCACTTTCACGACAATTGGGGGCATGAGAGTTATCGTAGGATGGTGGCGCAAGGTGTGCTTTGGACATTGAAGCTGCCCATTCCCGAAGGCGGTTTGCCGGTTGCCGTCACGGACGAAGATCTTCGGCTGAAATGAACTCGTATTTCACATCGCCGGTCGGACCTTCGACTGCCAGTGAAGCACAGTAGCCATCGGGTGCGACGAGCTCATCCATCCGCCAATGTTGGGCCGCATCGCTCGACCCTTTGATCGCACGTAGTTCGGCTGATCCCGCACTCAGCGACACATCGAACTCGTGCAGAGGGAAACCAAGCCCTGCGCCGATCGCCTTGATGAAAGCTTCTTTGCGCGTCCAGCACCGGAAAAACGCCGCGGCTCGCTCCACTTCGGGCACTCCGACGAGTTCGGCATATTCACGCGGCGAAAAAAAACGCTCGGCGATGTCAAGCGTTGCAAAATCGGGACGTATCCGCTCGACGTCGACGCCGATTTTGCAGCTATCCGTTGCGGCCAGATACCATCGATCCCGCGAATGCGACACGTTAAATTGGAGACCGGTAGCGTGCGCCAATTCCGGCTTGCCGTTGTAGCCATAACACAAATCGATCGACGCAGGGTCGTCGCCGAGCATCCGACCAAGCGCCAGTCGCATCAAGCCGCGGCTTACCGTGAATCGCCGTTTGGCCTCGTCTCTTAGAAGCCTGTGTTCCCGGCTTCTTTCGTCGGCCGACAGCAAAGCCTGGTAGTTCTCGCGCTCGCGCGGCGAACAAGTCAACGATGCCGTCCAAATGTAGATTCGCGTGGTCATCGGGCCGTCATTCTCGCTTGACACATTCTGCCGCCTTCGCTATCCCTTCCCAACTTATCACAGGGCGGCGATATGCGGCAGGGGTTGCTGATCGCGTTGTTGTTGGCGGCCGGCGGCTGCGCATCGGGTTCGTTGCGGAATCCGCAGACGCTCGTGCGCCCCGAGACCTTCAGCCCTGATAATCAAATCACGATTACTCCGAGTGAAGCAGGGCCGGCTGCTTATGCCGTGTTGTTCGATAGAGTACTCGACGTCATCGACGACTATTTCGACATCGAATCGGAAAATCGCTACGACGGTCGGATCGTCGCCAAGCCGCGCATCTGCCCGGGGATTGAACAGCCGTGGAAGCCAGGCAGTCCCGACTTCTTTGAACGTGCGCTGGCAACCGCCCAGACTTATCGCCATCGGAGTTTTGTACTGATTCAACCGTCGGAAGACGGCGGTTACATTATCGGCGTGACTGTGTTCAAGGAACTGGAAGACCTGCCCAAGCCGTCGCGTGATTCGGCCGGTGGCGCCAACTTCCGCAGCACAGCAACGATCGAGCGTCAATTCGAAATCGTCGATCCGTCCATCGTCGACACCAATTGGATCCCGAAAGGACGGGATTTCGCCCTGGAGCAAAAGATCCTCAACAAGATCCAGCGACAGCTACGCAGCTTAGACTGACGTTTCATTTGGTCTCTGCCAGTTCCTGCAACGCCGCCAGATCGATGCGAATCCCCCTTGACAAGAAATACGCCGCGGTCACTCCCGCGAACCCCGCCGCCGCCAGCACACCCAACGCCAGGTGATTCTGCGTCCGGCTGAGCGCAAGCAATCCAAGCGCCAAGAGCGGCATCGACGCGGCAATCAGAAGCTGCCAGCCGATCCGTTTTTCGAAGCTCTGTAACTGCCGGATATCGTCGGCTTGCAGCATCCCCTGCGGAATGAACGCAGGATACAGTGATCTCACCACAATCAGGTCGCCGCCAAAGAGCGGATACGTCACAGCAATCAACCCGCAAAGTGTCTGCGACGCCAGGAAATGGGCGTGGAACGCAAAGGGCATCGCATGGACCGTGAGATGCAAACTGACGGGAAAGACGACTGCGGAAATGACCCATGCGGATAGACACACCGCCATGGCGCCAAGGCCCAATCGCGTGGAATGGCGGCGCCATCGAGTCAATTGCTCGATGGAAGGATGCCCTTGATCCAATGCCCGAAGTCCAACGGCAACCGGGCGCGCAACCAGGTAGAACATCAAGATGCCAACTGGAAAGAACGTGCTGTTCACGATGAGCATTAATCGCTCGAACATCGCCTGTGCTTGTGGGACATTGTTGACGATCTCCGTCTGGTTGTATTCGATGCTGAAAAACGCAGCGAGGATGTTGGGCGTCAACCCGACGGCAAAGAGCGCGATCAGCGGATTCCGTCGCGCCCATGTCCTCCATCCCGGCGACGGGTAGAGCAGCTCCCGCGTTCGCGGCTTAAGGCAGATGTCAAGTTGCCTCGCAACGTCGCCGGCGGAGTGATATCGCTTGGATTCATCGGCGTCGAGGCACTTCAACAGCACTTCCGCCATGCCGGGAGGCAGGTTGCCGGGAAGCGACGCGCGTGCCGTATCCGAGATTCCCGCTCTTCGGCGCTCGGTCAACGTGCCGATCGTGGCGGACCACTCGTGTTCCAGTTGCTCGTCGGAAAACGGTCTGCGACCAGTAAGCAGTTCCCACAGTGTAATGCCAAGCGAATAAACGTCGCTGCGGGCGTCAAGGCTGTCGGGCTTGCGCGGATGGCTGGGATTGAACGCTTCGAGTTGCTCTGGCGACATGTAGCCGATGCTGCCGCCGAAAAATGCAGCAGGGCTGACGCCGTCGAGTTTGCTGGACCAGCCGACGTTGAAGTCCGCAAGTCGCGGTGCGGCATCGGCGCCGAGTAGCACGTTCGCCGGCTTTACGTCACGATGCAACACACCCCGATCGTGCGCATACTGCAACGCCTCCGCGATGCGTGCGCCAAGCCAGCATACGGTCTCAGCCCAGGACATGCCGCCAATTCGGTTGCGAATGTTGGAATCGAGAGGCGCCAGCTCGCCTCGTCTGTGCAGGTTCTCGTCGACCGACTCCAAAAGCAGTTTGCCGGATCGTTGATGGACGGGCGTGGCGCTAACCCGTTTCAGCACGTCGTGCAAAGTGCCGCCGGGAACATAAGGCATGTACAGCAATCGCAAGCCGCGATCTTCAAGCACGCGTTGGTCATGCACACGCACGATGTGCGGATGATCCAGTTGAGCGAGCGTCTGCGGTTCAGCGCCCTGGTCTGCGGAAATCTTCAATGCGACGAGTCGCTGCATCGACTTTTGACGAGCGAGAAACACCTTGGCAAATGCTCCTTCGCCAATCAGTGCCAACAAGTCGAAATCGTCGATTTGGTCCCCAGCATTGATGGCCTTGGCCGGTGCAGCGTGTTGCGCCAAGGTCACGCGAGTCGGTAGATCGACGCCGAGCAGTCGCCCCAGTTGCTTCGCCTGGCCGGGGAATCTCGCGTGATAATCGGCCGCTGAGACCGCTTCTCCAGCACGCTTGCGAACCTGAAACTCTTCAAAGATGAGATCAGCGGAAACGCCCTGCGGCCCCATCAGGTCCGGGAATTCCGCAGCATAGTCCTCGATCAGCTTGGGCAGCCGTCTCTGCCAGCGATAATCAAGATCAACTTTGATCAACTCCGTTAGAACTAACTTGCGGAGTGCCGGCGAACCCGGCGGGACAAACGTGCTCAACACCGGCGGATGCTGCGACTCGTCCCAGGCCTTGATCAGTGCTTCGAGTTTGACGGCGAGCAAGTCCCACGTCGGCTGGCCGGCGTCCACATCGAGCCGCGTGCGACTGTCCGTGCCATGGTCCTGGTCCCAAGTTTTCTCGGGAGCCGGCGCTGCTTCGGTCGCTCGCTCGGTATGATCCACGGACACGACCTCGACGAAGTTCCGGCTAACCCTTCCGGCCAATTGCCGCTATTCTATCACAGATTCGACTTGAGGAATCATCATGGCTGAACGCGATTCTCTCAGCGAACGCTTGCAGCGGCGTGAGGCCGATGCGCTGAGCGAATTTCTCGTACTGTATCAGCCGCAACTTCTGGCATTCATCGCGCGCCGCCTCGGCAGCGCCTTGCAGCAGAAGATCGAGGCGCAGGACCTATTTCAGGAAATGGCAATCGCCGCCGTTAAAGCGCTGCCCACGACGGATTTGAGCGACCGCGAGCCGTTCGGCTGGTTGTGCCAGATCGCGGAGCAGCGCATCATCGACGCATCGCGAAAATTCCTGGCACTGAAACGCTCGTCGGAACGCGAGGTAGCAATCCATGCCCCTGCTCCAGGCGGTGAACACGAGATCTTGAGCCTGCTGGCCGCTAGCGTCACTTCGCCGACCGGCGCCTTCGCTCGGGCCGAGCGCCATCAGCAATTGCAACGTGCGCTTGCTGAATTGCCGGCCGACACACGGGACATCCTCAAGTGGCGTTATGTGGATAACCTGGCCACGAAAGAAATTGCCGCCCGAACCGGCAAGAGCGACGGCGCCATTCGTGTGCTGCTGACTCGCACCATCCATCGGCTACAAGAGATTCTGTCGGATCAAGGTCTCACTTCGATGTAACTTTGCGAGACGCACCATGCGATTCATTTCGACAACTGCATTGGCGACATTAACGATAGGTTTCGCCGCAGGGGCTGAGCCTGATGTTCACGTTGGGGCTGCCGCTGTCGCCATCGAGGCAGACGATTCAATGGTGATCGCCGGGGGCATCCATGGCGGCAAGGCCAAGGGGCAGGAGGGCGAGCTTCGAGCCGTCGCCGTGGTGCTGGAAAAGCCCAATGGCGCACGTGGCGCGCTCATCGCTTGCGATGTACTGTTCGTGTCACGCGACCTCATCGACCCGGTCGTTGATCAAATCGAGAGGATGCACAAGATACCGGCCGCGCATGTGCTGATCAACGCGACGCACACGCACCATGCGCCGAGCATCACAGCCGTTCACGGCTACGGCCGTGACGAAGTGTTCGCTCGCCGCGTTCAGCGGGCCATCTTGGAGTCGGTGAGTCAGGCAGTTGCCAATCTTTCGAATGAGAAACTCGCGTTGTATTTCCGTCTAGGCGAGGAGTCGTCTGTCGGGCAGAACAGCAGGCTATTTCTAAAAGACGACACCATTTTCTGGATTGGGCCGAGAGACGACGCTGTTCGCCCTACCGGCCCATTCGATCCGGAACTGCCGGTGCTTGCGTTTCGAGACGCGCAAAAGAAGACCAAAGCGTTGATCTTCAATCATTCGACTCACACAATCGGCACACGCAAGGGCGGCGTACGTTCACCATCCTTCTACGGACTCGCTTGTCAGGAACTGGAGTCAGAACTGGGCGGCATCGCCTGTTTTCTCGAAGGCGCTTCGGGCTCAACGCACAATCTGACGGTCCCCAGTGCCGAAGCGGTGATCCGCATCAAAGCTGCCGTTCACGACGCACTGACCCGGGCAGAACCCAGGCCAGTGACACGAATCGCCGGGCTCAAACGGAAATTCACGTTTCGAGTACGAACATTCGACGAGGCCAAGGAAGAGGCAGCGGTCAGCGCCTACTGCAAGAAGCGTGCGGCTGCCGGCGCCGACGGCATCATCGAGGTGTTTCGCAAGCAACGTCTGATTCTGGCCCCACAGCAGGGCCAGGAGCGCACTACCTGGGTGCAAGCGCTCATGATCGGCGACATTGCATTCGTCGGCGTGCCCGCGGAATACTTCACGGTGCTTGGGCAAGACATCAAGCGCCGCTCGCCGTTTCGCAACACGTATGTGGCTGAACTGGCCAATGACTGGATCGGCTATCTGCCTGACCGAAGAGGGCACGAACTGGGCGGCTACCAGACGTGGACCGGCCTGCACAGCTTTGCCGCGCCCGGAACGGGCGAGGCGATTGCCGACGCCGCCGTTCAAATGTTGAAGGAACTGCAGCAGAAGTAAGTCGTTGCTGCTCGCATGAGTTTTAATTGCCGCGATCGCGAGACCATTGTCCGTCAATTCATAGTGGCGATGATTTTATGGACATTTCCGGCATCTCGTCAATTCGGCAGAGTATGCGGTAGCCACCGAATCGTCTTCAATCCCGGCATTTTGCGCCATTGGTGCAAGTCGGTCTGACGCGGCGTCTTGATAATTGTCCTTTTTCCGTCGATTGTTTTTTGCACAAAGTCGCTGGAAAAGTTATAATCAAAGTTTGCGATGTAGGTACGCGCCGAGGTGTGTTCGTGAGCCACGTCTTCATCAGCTACGCGCAAGAGGATGCGGCCATCGCAGTAGAGATTGCGCGCACGATCGAAGCCACGGGAGTCGCGTCCTGGTATTATCAGCGCGACAATTGCAACCCCGTTCCGTCGTACATCACCGAGATTCTTAAAGCGATTCAGAACTGTCAGGCGATGGTCGCCGTCATATCGCCGCACTTGATTGCATCGCAACACGCCGACCTCGAGTTTCACAAAGCATACGAATTGGATAAGCGCATCATCCCGTTGCTTCGCGGCATCGATCACGAAGCGTTTCAAAAGCAGAAACCAGAGTGGGAAGCGATGCTTCGCGGTTCGACGACTATTCAAATACGGGGCCGCGGCGCCAAGAACGTTCTACCCGATGTCCTTGAAGGGCTCCGAAAGATAGGCGTATCGACCGGCGGCGCGGTCAAGGTGAAGTCCGAGAATTCGTCATCACGAAAGACAACCCGCGGGTCCGCAGTCAGTGCCGCCGTGGAAACGCCGCCGCCGGAACCGGAACCACAACCGACGGCGCAGCCCGAAGAACCGACCGACCGTATGGCCCGCTGGCGCACCCGGCTGCTTGTGCCGCTTTCGGTCGTGGTCGTCATTGTCGTGGTCACGCTGATCAATCGTCTGATTCCGCCGAAACCGATCGTCGAGGCGATTACGCCCAACCCGAGTCAATCGTGGTCGGAAGCGGTTCGCACCGCCGAGTGGATGACCTGGCGGCAGAAAATCCACGAAAAGCTCGCCGATACGCCGGCGTCCGAGGCCGACATCAAAGCCAAGTCGTCCGATGAACAAAAGGCAGCACTCGAGAAGCTGGTCGAAGATGCCTTTCGCATTGCGATGCCGTCGGATCGGCATGCCAATGTCACGCCAGCGGCAATCATGCGGCGCGATCAGGCCGTGGCCGACGCCTTGGTGAGCTACCCAGCCGTTCGATGGGTATTGAGCCGACGGTTCGGCATTTACGACACGTTTCTCGGCACGGGACTGTCAAACCCTACCGGTTCCGACACGTACGCCGGGGCTTCAGTCCACGAGTACCTCGTGCCCAATGAACCTGAGTCGGAGGCCAGCGTTTGGACATTCCAGATCAAGGAATCCGAGATCGCAATCGCAATGCAGAAGCGCATTCGCGAGCTTTTTGAGATCGACGCCTCGACCAATTCGAGCCCACTAAGGCCGACGAATGGAGACGGCCCGAAGAAGGGTGGCGCCACGTTTGCTGAATACTTCAAGACCGTGATTCAGCCGAAGATCTTAGAACGAGGCAGCTCAAAAACACAACCGGTCATTCGCTTCAAACGACTGGCGAACTCGAAGTACTCGAAGAAGCTTGGTCGGCCCGACGCTTACCGCGTCTTCGCCTCCAGCCTTTCCGAAGTTTGGGACATGAAGCTCGAAGACGCTGCGAAAATGTCAGGCTATTACAACGACGAAGGTGACACGTTCTTCATCTGGATTTATGTCCCGGTGCACGATCACGAATTCGTGCCCGCGACTTGGCGGCAAGTGCTGACGAACTTGCCCACTTGGATGGCGGCCGAACGCGACAAGAAATAGCGATTGGTTACTTCGATTCTCGTTCGAGAATTTCGATCATCTTTCGTTTGTACGCTTGCACGCCGGGTTGACCGTAAGGATTCACGCCCATCAGGCGTCCTTCGACGATCGTCGCCAGCATCAGCATCTGCATCAACTGTCCAAGCGTGTGCTCCGACAGCGACGGCAGCACAATGTCCGACGTTGGTCGAGCGACCTCCAAATAGGCCTCATTGGTGCCTTGGACAGCGGCGGCCATCAAATGGGGATAGGTCTTGCGTGAAAAACGATTGAGGTTGTCTTCGTTGCGGTCGGCCATGCCGATCGGGATGCCCGGCGTTCGCCAGTTCTTGACAATGACGTTGTTGACTAGTTTGTCGCGCACGCCGTCCTGATGTTGCTGGCCGCGAGAATGCAGATCGCGAGTTTGCACAGCCGTCACCGGCGTAGCGCCACGCCCTTGTTTGCCCAGCGACTCGGAAAGCAGTTGATCGTACCAGAATCCCAGTGATTCGAGCCGTTTGGACCACACAGAAAGCACTCGTACCGGCTTGTGCAACTCCTCGGCCATTAGGTGATTGACGGCAGCAAACTGCAGCACGGGATTGCGCTCGACGGGTTCGTCGAAGAATCGGCGCGTCATCGCTGCCGCGCCAAGAAGCAAGGCGCGAATGTCGAGTCCCATCGTCGCTGCCGGCAACAGACCGACTGCCGTAAAGACGGAGAATCTGCCGCCGACGTTGTCCGGGATAGGCAGTATGTCCTCGTCGACATAGCCCTCGTTAATCAGCAAATCGCGGAACTTGCCCTTGTTGCCCGTAACAGGCACGATCAACTGTCGACGACGGGGCGACTGGCTGCCGTAAAAGCGTGATGCCTCTTCACGGAATCGTCGGTAGGCGACAGCGGTCTCAAGCGTTTCGCCGCCCTTGCTGATGACGATCGCGCCCCATCGCTCGTCCCGAAGCTCCGGATCGACGCAGGTCGATTCAAGCAGGTCGAGCAGGTCTTGCAGTGAATCGTTGTCAAAACTATTGCCTTCGAAGTAGATTCGCGGCCGCAGCGTCCGCGCTTGCGGCGGCAGCTCGTTGTGATACGTCGGCAGAAGCGCTTCAAATAGCGCACGAGCCCCCATGTAGGAACCGCCAACGCCAATGACAACGACTCGATCGGTCTCTTCGCGCAGACGCTGGCTGATCGACAAGACCCGGCCCATTTCACTGCCGTTGCCTTGCTTGCGATAGCCTTCCAGGAGTTTCTGCGGATACTCGATAAACCCCGGCTGCAACGGCGGCTCATTCGGTCCCGGAACTTTTTCGCGTTCGGCGGCGATCTGGCCGCGGATCGCCGTCAACGTCGGGTAAATCGCCGACAATCGAGACTTGGTCAGGAAATGTGTCGCCTGCAATTCCGCCAATGGGTGCCATTCATCGCCCAAAGTACACAGCGAGTTCTGAAAGTGGTACTCGATGGCCTCATCGGATAATTGCATAAAGCGAGTTCCTGCGGGACGGTCCTTGACACAGATTCATGGCAAAGGATGCGCTTAACTTTACGTCGTACTTCCGGTTGAGTAAACTCCCACTCTGGGATTTGGCCATTATTTGGACGCCTTTGTCATAAGGGCGGACCATGGTTTTGAGAATTTCACACATGAATCTGCATGAATTGATCGGCGAATTGAAGGAAAGCAACAAGTCCAAGATCGTACTGTTGGTCGCCGACGGCCTTGGCGGGTTGGCGATGCAGCCTGGCGGGCTCACCGAACTTGAAACTGCTAGGAGGCCGAATCTCGACCAGTTGGCCCGGGAAGGCGTCAGCGGGCTGAGCATCCCGGTATTGCCCGGCATCACCCCCGGCAGCGGGCCCGGCCACCTCGGCCTCTTCGGCTACGACCCTTTGCAATTCCGCATCGGTCGTGGAGTCCTCGAAGCGCTCGGAATCGGTTTCGACGTCGGAAGCAGAGACGTCGCTATTCGCGGCAACTTCTGCACCCTCGACGCCAACGGCTGCATATCCGACCGCCGGGCCGGCCGTCCTTCTGACGAACGCGGCGCCGCCATCACCGCGAAGCTCCAGTCGATTCGTCCAAACGGCGTCGAGACGATTGTGCGGCACGTCAGCGAGCATCGCTTCGTCCTCGTCTTTCGCGGCGAAGGACTCGGCGACAGAGTCAACGACACCGATCCGCAGGTTGTCGGCGTCAAACCACTGACTGCACGAGGCGGCGATTCTGCATCCGAACGGACCGCCGACCTCGCCAATCAATTCGTTGCCGAAGCGTGCCGCGTGCTCCGAAACGACTCGCCATTGAATGGCGTGACGCTGCGCGGCTTCGCCCGGTATCCGGCGATCGCCACGATGGAAAAAGTGTACGGCCTGAAATCGGCCGCGATTGCCGTCTACCCGATGTACAAAGGCCTCGCCCGGCTCGTGGGCATGGACATTCTTGGTGATTGCCACACGCTCGATGATCAGGCAGCGACGCTCGCCCAAGCCTGGGGCTCTTACGACTTCTTCTTCCTGCACTACAAGTACACGGACAAGACTGGCGAAGACGGCAACTTCGCCGAGAAAGTCAAAAAGATCGAAGAGTTCGACAAAGTCATCCCAAAGGTTCGAGCGCTCAATCCGACTGTGCTCATCGTCACCGGCGACCATTCGACGCCGAGCAAGCTGAAGAGCCATAGCTGGCATCCGGTGCCGACGCTGCTGTGGGCGGACAGCGTGCGCCACGACGGCGCGACCGAGTTTAGCGAACGCGCCTGCTTGCGCGGCGGCCTGGGCCAATTCCAGGCCGTGCACCTTATGTCGCTGGCCATGGCCCACGCCGGGCGACTGGGCAAGTATGGGGCGTGAGTTCGTCAAGCGGAACGCAGTTGCTGACCGCGTTTCGAAACGCAGCGAGCACCGCGTACGCTATGGTGAATGTGAGTAGCCGAGTCGGTTTGTGCGAATGCGAAATTCGGTTACGTCGCCGTGTCGGGCAGCACGTTGATGCGGCGGCCGTTCTGGTCGAATTTGACGACGCCTTCGACGAGGGCAAAGATCGAGTCGTCCTTGGCGCGTTTGACGCCGACGCCGGGATGGAATTTGGTGCCGCGTTGGCGAACGAGAATGCAACCGGGGATCACGAACTCGCCGTCATAGCACTTGATGCCCAAGTGCTGCGGTTGCGAATCGCGACCGTTGCGGGTAGAGCCTTGACCTTTCTTATGAGCCATGTGAGCACCTTCGTCTTCAGGCGCCGTTAGCGGCGCGAATCAAAAACCCGCCACGGTGGGCGGGTCGAAATCGCAAACTCTTAGTGTACGAACGAAAGGGCGTCGCGGCATCATTTCTTTGTGTCAGGTTGAACTGACGGCGGCAGCTTGACGTCGACGTTTGCCGAGGTGACGCGATAGATCCAGTTCTCCGGCTCGACCCAGCGGATTTCAGTGGAATCGACCTTGGAGCCGTCGCCGTAGCGCTTGAATTCGAGGTGCAGGGTCTTGCGGCGAATCTTGCCGTCGTCGTCGATCGACCAGCCATTCGACAGGCCGCTGACAAAGACATCGAAATGCGCTGTGTCGCGGGCTCGTTCGAACACGTCGGTCCAGATGGCGATGCCTGTGATTGCTCGCGGCATCGAGTCCGGCTTGGTGATCGGGATCGGCATCTTGCTGATGGTCACCGAATTTTGAATGTTGTAGCGGTTCGACGGATCTTCGATCTTGCGGATCGCGTCCTGAACCGCCGGCAGCACTTCGTCGGTGTGCTGCGTGTTGCGGTCGCGGGTTCGCAACTCAAAATCAGGAATGAACGTGTGCGGTTCGGCCGTGCGATTGATCACCTGGTACCACATGTACCAGACAACCTTGCGGCCCCTGCCCGGCACATCGACCGGCAGCATTCGCGGATCCTTGAAGTTGAAGTGCAAGGTCCAGATATCGGCCTTGTCCTGGACGTTCAGGCTCGGGGAAATCTGGCGTTCGTTGAAGTTCGGGCGTTGAGCCAATGCAGCCGCGGCCGGAAACAGCAACAGTCCCGACGCCAGGAAATCTCGTCTCGAAAAGTCCATGACCACCTCGCGGCAATCTGGGTAAACTCTGTCGCCAATGACAGGCGCGCACGGTCAGCAGCACTTGCTGGACACTCAACCAACTATACCCGCTTAAGATCGCTTGAACAAGCGTAAGTCCGGCCGCACAACTTCGCCTGGAACGTCAGAATCGAACCTCTGTCATGTAAACGGTATTCAAACTTCACCACAAAGTCGCCAAGTACCCATGCGTCTTGCTTTGTGCGTTTGTGGTGAACTTCTGTTGGCACCGACTAATCCGCATGTGCCGCATTACCGGTTTACGCGCCATTCCTCCACCTGGCTGAAGATCGACAGCGGGTCCAGTTGTTGCGGCAACGGCGAGGTGTTCAGGTTTCCATTGACGATGATGTGGAAGTCTAACTGCCACAACGGCACGAACGGCATCTGCTCGCCAAAGAGCATGTAGAACTGCTGCATCTGGCGGCGAAGGCCGTTGATCGGGTCATGGAAATCACGTTTGGTGCGCATGCGTTGGAGCAATTGAGCCAACGTGCGGTCGGGGACAAAGCCCATATAGTTACGTTCGCCGCGGCCCTTCGCGTCAGGGTCGAGCAATCCGCCGATCCAATACGTGTCGTTTGCATAGTCAAACGGCGCATACGCCAGATCGAAGTTGTGCTCCAACATGACGGTCTTGTAATAGTCGGCCGGCGACAAGCCTGTCGGCGTCACGCGGATGCCGAATGGCTCCAGCTGCTGTTTGATTTTCTGAACGGCGGCGGCGGCGAGCGGTTCATCGACGTAACAAAGCGTCAGTTTCTCCGGAATCTTGGCCTTCTTCGCAAACGTGTCTGCGTGTTCGGGCCGATGCAGTTTCGGCGCCGCATCGGGCACTGCCCAAGTGCCGTTCGGATATGGCCCATTCAAAGCGGAGTGTTGCAGCGTACCGGCACGGAAAACATCCTTGAGTATCCCTTCGCGATCGAGTGCGTGAGCAATTGCACGGCGCAGGTTTTGACCGGGATCGCCGCCGAGTTCCGGTCGCCGATGATTGATCGCCAACATCCAAATGCGCCGACTCGTCAGCGCGTGCTCCGAAACGATGCGAGCCAACCCATGCTCCGTACCCCGCAGCCTTACCGCCTCGGCCGAAGGCACGTCCAGCAGCAAATCGATCTTACCGTTGCGCAGTTCGGCGGCAGGATCAGCAGGCGTCACGACGAAACGAATCTCTTGAATACGCGGGAAGCCGAATAGGCCGGAGCGCTTGCCGAACTCCGGGTTCGCTTTGAACACAGCATATTCGCGGCCGTCTTCCACGCGGCGGCCCTGATAAGTGAACGGCCCCGAACCTATGGGATTTCTCGCAAACTCCTGATCGAGCAAGGCGTCAGGCTTCTTGGCGAGTATGTGGCCTGGTTGAACCTTGAACGACATCGGCAACAACGGCTCGATGCAGCTTCGTTCCAACCGCAGTGCGAATTTGAGCGGATCCTGCACGAGCAACGGCTGCAACAAGTCGACGCCCTCGGCGACCGGCAGCCCCTTGTTCTGATGCAGCAATCGCAGCGTTTCCTTGACTGCCTCTGCGTTCACCTTGTCCATCGGCCCGGTCGGACCGACCCAGGCGCCGTCGGCAATCAACTGAAACTCACGGCCCATGGAAATGATGCCGGGCGAATGTGCCGCCAACTGCGTGCGGAACCGCTGACCGACAACGGCGTCGGGCACGGATTGAATCAGGCTTTCGAAGAGCATCTCGACGGCCCAGTGCTCTGAATCAGTGAATGCGAGCGCCGGCGACATCAACTCGGGCAGCCGGCGTACGCCGACGACGATCATGCGGAAATCTCGTGCAATCTCCTGCATGAAATCGCCCAAACCCGGCAGGTCGACGTAGATTTCCTTGGCCATTTCAGCCTGGCGATACGCGGCGCCCTTGCCATCCGGAGCGCCGGCAAGCTTCTTTGCTTCGTCAAAATGAGCCTGCGCCCGCAGACGCAGCCGATCTCGCAGCGAGTCGAATTCTTTCGGCTCGGCCCGCGAAAACTGTTCGCGTAGCCGCTTGAATGTGCGTGCCGCGGCAAAGTACTCTTCATCGCGTTCATCCAACTTGCGATTAGACTGGTTCAGTTTCCAGATCACAACTTCGCGTTGAGCCTTCAGGCTGTCGGAGAAATCGTCGCCCAAACGAAAAGCAATGTCGGCGGCGCGAACGGCCATCTGCCGGTCGTTGAGCCCTGCTGCGGCCGCGGCCGTGAGTTCATCCGCCAACACGTCGATCAGCGCCTCGCGCAATCGTTTCTGAACGGAGTCCCACTCCGGACCGACGCGCTTCTTTTGTCCACGCGCGGACTCATGAAACTTCGATGCGAATGAAAGGATATTGTTTGCCGCCGTCAGCTGTTCCAACCGCGACAAGTAAAGCGCGGAGCCGGGCGGCTGCTTCTCCCAGTCACGCAACAGCACGTCTTTGGCTTCTTTGATGGCGATTTCTTCGAAGTGATTGACCTTAACGACTTCGCCGGCGCTGGCCTCGATGGACGCCGTGCCCAATTTGTTCGGCGCGACGAATTGGCGATACGACAGTTTGTTCGGATTCGAGCGATCGCCCAGATAGATCGACAGCGGCTCAACGTTCAAGATGCCGTCGCGCTTGTGCTGCAATTCGTCGTGTGCAAACGACAACCGCCGCAACACCTTGGCCAGTTCGGCATGCTTCGTGCGGTCCGCTTCCTTCTCAAGGTCGATGTCATCTTCGCCGATCGGCTTCCTGGGCTTCTTCGGCGCTTCCGTTTCAGAGGGCGGTTTCTTCGGCTTGGTTTTTGGATCCTCTTCTTCGGACGGCGGCGTCTTGGGTTTCGGCTTGGTCTTTGGATCCTCTTCTTCGGACGGCGGCGTCTTGGGTTTCGGCTTGGTCTTCGGATCTTCCTCCTCTTCCGAAGGTTTCTTCTTCTTTGGCGGAGTGTCCTCTTCTTCCGTGACAGGTTTCTTCGTCTTCGGCTTCTCGTCTTCGCCGGTCTTGGGCTTGTCCTGTGCGATCGCTAGCCCGGCCAACAGGACCGGAAACGCCAGCAACGGCAACAATCGATACCAGATCGCAACGACACGGCTACGCATGGCGGCGCCCTCACGAGAAAACACACTGTGAATCGATTATAACAAGCGGGGTCGCAGGAGGCACTAACCGCCTCGCCACATTGCACGGCTTTGCGTCCCAAACCAAGCAAGGCGCGAATTCCTCTGCGGCGTTCACTTCTTTCCTTCTTGCGACTCGACCGATATTTGCGAAGCGCCGCCGCGAAACGTTATGCGAAACACGGTCTCGCCGATGTCGCTTTCCTGCGTCCGGCCGAAACGCTTGCCGTACTCCAACTCCTTGGCGACGAGACGGTCTTCGAGTTCCTTGGGAAAGAACGCAAAGACTAAACGCGGTTTCCAATCAAGCTGCAGCTCTTTGGCGATTTCGGCGACGGAATTGGTTCGATCGTCGGTCCACCAGATGCGACCGATCTTGGACATGTCGGCGAGTTGCGGCTTCACCGGCCGCGATGAAAAGTCCTGGATCAACAAGATGCGTCCACGATCGTCAGGCATGCCCAGCCAGGCGCCGAGGGCATTAAGTTGGCGAATGTAATCCGGTCCGTTCTTGGTATTCAAAATCATCGACCACCGCAAGAGCCGGTCGAGTCGCCCGTTGCGGCCTCGATCCGGTCCATTATGGATGCCTTTGCCGTCGCCGTTTCCGCCGCCGCTGCCTTTGCCGCCCTTCCCCAGCCCAGGAATGCCGGCGATCGCATCACGGATTTGCGGCCCGATCAAAGCAATCGGGGCTTTCTGTCGCATCTTCTCGACGATCTTTTCGGCAATCGGGTCGTCTTCCAGCGCCGGCCCCACGACTTTGACATTCACGTCGTCACGCTTCGCTAGGAAGCTCGGATCTGGCTTGGGATCATTGCGAAACAGGTCCTCTTTCACTTCCGTTGGACCCAAATTGCCGGGATTGATTGTGCCCTGACCCATCGTGTCGCCGCCGCCGCCGGGATCTCCAGGGCCGTCGCCCGTAGAAATGATGTTCATGTCCACTAACGCACGATCATGGCTTCCCCAAGCCCAGACGCCCGCCAACAGCACGATCAGAACGGCACCATGAATGCAAATGGATGCCAATGTCGAAAACGGAAATTCCGAGTTCCGCGAGTAGCGATGCCAGAAGGCGTCGGCAGGCGGCGACAACGGCGCTTTCGAAGGTCGCTGTGAATTCGCAGGTTGCGTTGGCCGATAGGTCGCAGTCATCGCTTGGCTCCCCGATTGGGTGAACTGGTGAAATGCAGGACACTTGAAGATACTGAAGGTGATGGCATCAGTGCAAGCAAGAACTTGACGCCAAAGCGACTCAAGCGCCGGGAACGATCAAAGGGATCGGAAGTCGCCAGTGCTTGCGGCTCCCGAACCCTTTGAGAATTTGCAAGAGCGGGCGATGGGGTTCGAACCCACGACGTCCAGCTTGGGAAGCTAGCATTCTACCGCTGAATTACGCCCGCAAGTTGCGGCGAGTGGATTTGAACCACTGACCTCCAGGTTATGAGCCTGGCGAGCTGTCCGGGCTGCTCCACGCCGCGATCCATTCGAGCTTGATGCTCGATTGAAGATTATACCAGCATCGGGCCGCCGCGAAAGCTAAAAACCGAAAACGATTCGACTCTTTCCATCGGCCGTCACAGATGCAAAATATCACAGTTCCGTCATGGTTGATAAGTTCCCTGCCGTACAGAGAACTTGATGCTCCCTCTCCCGCACAAGGCCGGGGAGAGGGGGCGCACTAGCGTCATAGGATTTGGTGGTTGCGGCCACCCGGCGCCAAGCGTTATGTGCAAGTTTCCCGGAGATTCATGTCCGCCAGCGACTCGCAGAAAAAATCGAAAGGCCGTGAATGGGCGCCGCGCATCTGGGAAGGGTGCAGTTTCCCGTCCTGGGTCCGGCTGCTCTTGCGCAACCGGGCCGCCGTACATTTGCCGCACTGGTACATTGCCGCGATTGTCTCGTTCGTGAGCATGAATCAGTCGGTGCTCGGTTTCTTCGACGAGATGTTCTTCCGCCATCGCGTCCACCGTACGAAGATTCGCCATGACCCCTTGTTCATTCTGGGTCATTGGCGCTCGGGTACGACGTTGCTGCACGAACTGTTGATCCTCGACCAACGGCATTCGTTTCCGAACACGTACCAGTGCCTGGAACCGAATCACTTTCTGCTTACCGAATCGGTGCTGTCGCAAGTGATGGGCGTGCTGCTGCCGAGCCGCCGGCCGATGGACAACATGGCCGCCGGCTTCGACCGGCCGCAGGAAGACGAGTTTGCGATGTGCCTGCTCGGCGCGCCGTCGCCCTATCTGACAATCGCGTTTCCGAATCATGCGCCGGCGTTTCCCGAATATCTCGACATGGAATCGATCTCGCCTCAGGCCCGACGGCAGTGGCAGCGCACCTTCTATCGATTTGTGCAGCGAATCAGTTGCAAGAATCCGAAACGGCTCGTGCTGAAGTCGCCGCCGCACACCGCTCGTATTCCGATACTTCTTGAAATGTTCCCCAAGGCGAAGTTCGTGCATATTGTCCGTGACCCGGCCGTCGTGTTTCCGTCGACCGTCAATATGTGGAAGTCGATGTACAAAAAGCACGGCTTGCAAACGCCGACGCACGCTGGGCTCGAAGACCATGTGCTCGAATCGTTCGAGCGCATGTACCGCCGGTTCGAAGCGACGCAGCATCTCGTTCCGGCCGATCAGTTTCATGAATTGAAATACGAGGACCTCATTCGCGACCCGATTGCGGAAATGAAGAAGATCTACGAGCAACTGCAATTAGGCGGGTATGACGAAGCGTTGCCGGCGATTCGAGCTTACTTTGAGAAGACGCGAGACTATTCGACAAACAAGTACACGATGGACGAGAAACAACAGGAAGCGGTCCGCCGCCGCTGGGTCCCGTTGATGCAGCGGTATGGGTATGGCGCGAAGGTCGATTAGACCTTCGGAGATGTGCCTGAAGGCGGAGCATCGTCTTCCAGAAATACCGAAAGATCATAACCCATCATTCGCGTTTTCATTTGAACGGTCAACAAGGACCACAGGACGAGTCCCATGACCGTACCCGCGCCCGTCACTCTCGCGACCATCCTCAACCAATTCCGCGACGATGCGCGCAACAACCGCGACCTCGGCGACCGGTTCGAGCGGCTCATCGCCCGTTTCTTCGAAGTCGATCCCATCTATTCGGATCGCTTTTCCGACGTGTGGCTATGGAACGAATGGCCCGACAAGGGCAACCGCGGCGACATCGGCATCGACCTGGTCAAGCGCGTCGTGCGCGTGAGCCTGGAGACGATGAAGATCGTGGCCAGGCTGCCGGGGTTGAATGAGCGGTGACAAGGGTGGAATGGTCAGGAGGCCGTTTCCACATCGACACGTTTTCGCTGCGGCGCACGATGATCTTTTTGACATTCTGAAACCGGATCGTAGCGTTGGTTCAATGGATTGCCGAAGCGCGATCTCGCGTTTGCGTTCGCGGTGCGCGCCAGTTCGAATGAGGGTGTCACAATATGTCACAAAATGTCATAGGTGGCACGGTTTTTGTCGAGCACCTGTCCGACATTGTTCCCACCCGCGGCCTAAGGTCACGGCTTCAATGCCGAGCCGAGAGTTACGAATTACCAACAGTCGATTTTTTTTGCTTGCAGCTGATAGTGGACCGCCGTACATAAAAATGTGTATGAAACTGGCGTAATTTCTGTTGCGATGAAACCGATGCAACGGTAGATTTGGGATATGCCTGCGCATTGGTACAGGAACTGATGCGCGCGGCATTCCTACCTTAAGGGGGTTCCCACCTATGTTCACGATCTGGGGTGCGCGCCAGCGCTTTTGCGATAGTCTCAACCGTCGCAATTTCCTACGGATCGGCGCTTTCGGAGCCGGCCTCACCTTGGCTGACGTACTCCGCATTCGATCACAAGCGTCGGCGAAGTCGCTTACGACCGGTGTTCCAACGCCGTCGCAAAAAGCCGCGATCATGATCTACCTGCCCGGCGGTCCATCGCATATGGACATGTACGACCTGAAGCCGGACGCACCGAAGGAATTCCGGGGCGAATTCAACCCGATCGCGACGAACGTTCCCGGCGTGCAGATTTGCGAGCACTTCCCTCGTCAGGCAGCGATGTGGGACAAGCTGGCTGCGATTCGCTCACTGGTCTCCGTCGATGAACACTCCGATTCATTGGTCACGACCGGCTATAGCGAAAACGCCAACCGAAACGTCGGCCATCCGTCGTTCGGGTCAGTCGTTTCCAAACTACGAAGCTCCGGCGCCGCTGCAGATGTGACGCCGTTCGTTTCACTGCGCGGCATGTCGCGCGGCCTGGAACCGGGCTATTTGGGCGTTGCACATCGAGCGTTTACACCGGACGGCCAGGGCCTCAGAAACCTGCGCATGTCGGAAGGCCTGACGGCTCACCGCATGGACGAACGCAAGGATCTGCTTGCGAGTTTCGACTCGGCTCGGCGCGAGGTCGACGCCAGCGGCACGATGCGCGGGATGGACTCGTTCTCCGATCGGGCATTTGACATGATTGCCGGCGGCACCGTCCGCAAGGCGCTCGACCTCAAGCTGGAAGAGCCGAAGACCCGCGACCGCTACAAGGGCGTCGAGATGTTTCTCACGGCCCGACGACTTGTCGAGGCAGGCGTCGGCTGCGTCACGCTGTCGATCGGCGGCTGGGACACTCACAGCGGCAACTTCAAGACACTGAAGAAACAGCTCCCCGAAGTTGATCGTGGTGTCGCCAACTTGATTCAGGACTTGCACGAGCGAGGTATGGATCAAGACGTCATTACCGTTATGTGGGGCGAGTTCGGCCGAACCCCGAAGATCAACAATTCGGACGGCGGCGGCCGCGACCACTGGGCGCCGTGCATGTCGGCCATGATCGCCGGCGGCGGCCTCAAGATGGGCCAGGCGATTGGCGCAAGCTCCGCTCGCGGCGAGTACCCGAAGGACCGCAAGTACACCGTGCCTCAGGTTCTTGCGACCATCTACACCGCGATGGGAATCGATCCTTCGATGACGTTCCAGAATGGCTCCGGCCGGCCGATGCACATTCTCGACGACCGTGCATTGGTGAAGGAATTGATCTGATATTTGTCTGATAGACGAATCAGCCCGGCAGACTGCAGTCTGCCGGGCTGATTCGTCTATCAGCGATCGCTTTCGTACTTCACGTCCAAGTAGATGAATACATTCGCGATGGCGACGAATGCCAGTAGCGGCGCGATGGTCGCACCGATGACCAGACCGCGAACGGCGTCCATCGGCACGTTGCCGGGAATCGGGTGATTCGCCAGCGTCAACCAGACCGGCACCGCGAACGGCAGCGATACGACGACGCCGGTCGCAAGCGACAATGCCTGACCGAGAATGATGCGGCTCAGGTTCTGCTTCAACAACCGGAACCATGATCGCAAACATTGAAAGATGCCGAGGTCTTCGACGACCATCACCGGCGGCAAGAGCCAGCTAAGTCCAGCGATAAACCACAGAGACACCTCGGCGACAATGCCGATCGCCGAACAAGCCGAGGCGATCACTTCGACCCAACCGGCCGATGCGCCCTGTTGATTCGCGAGTTCTGCGAGAGAGCCCGGCGCCCAGCGAACGGCCTGGATCAGCAAGAGCGCCCCGCCAAGTATGAAGAAGTACGCGCCGGTCAGTCGCAGCCCGAGCATGCCGAAGCCTTGCCGGATTTCACGCCACTTCGAGGGCCGCATGTAGGAAAGCTCGACGTGAACCATTCGAGCTAGAAGGCCGTTCAGGAAAGCGAACATGGGAATGGCAGCGACGGCCATAGCGCCGACGGCCACGGACCATACCGCCGAGGCGCCGCCGCCTAGTACCCGCGTAAACAGCGAGAACACGAGGGCGACAACGAGCCCGGCCATCATGCTGGCCAAGAGCGTCAGTCCAAGCTTCTTGCGAGTGAAAGTGCTGTCCAGAGCGCCAATGAGGTCTTCCCACAAGCCGCGAACGCCAAGCGTGCGAAGCCGCATGGGGTCCAACCTTGCCGCTAACCCTGCGGGCACGACGAGGTCCGGCGAACTCCCCGGCCGCTTCGGCTCTTCCGCCGGAGCGTGTGCTTTATCGTTCACTACCGAGATGAACTCCTCGGTCCGTTCCAGCTTTGACCATTCTCGGTCATTCGAGCGGCGAACCCGGCTCTCCCGAGGGATCGAGCCGTTGCGAATGTGTTGTTCGACAGCGCGGGTCGATCGCGCCGTCACCTCCCGGCCATCCGGCAACCGGACGTACCAAATGTCGACGATCTTTTTCATGAGACACCTACTAGACAAAGTGCTGAAGAACCAAAAAGATGAATCAGCTTTTAGCGTATCGCGTTTCGACGTATCGCGCCAAGGTCGGAATTACTGTCCTGGCATGAAGATAGGTCTATCATCGGCTAGCGCCGGACTGCTCTTGCCGCCGCATGACAAAAAAGCTCTACTGCGACCACTAAGGAGATGAACAAACGCATGGATGCACCGGTTGTAACGGTCCGGCGAATCGACTGGCAACGATGGCTATTGGCGGGCGTGCTTGCGATCTTTGTCGTCGTGAGCGTGCAGTACACGCTCAAGGCGTTGCAGCACCGATCCGCGTTTGTCCGCTGGCGCGAGCAAATACTGCAGCTTGAAACGGGCCGCATTTACGAGCGGTACAACTATCCAAATCCGCCGATCATGGCACTAATGCTGCGGCCGCTCGCAGAGTTGCCGCCGGTCGTCGGCGCGCTGATCTGGTTTTACGCAAAGGCACTGATGGCCGTCTGGTCGATGTGGATGATGTTTCGAATGCTGGAGCGCGACGGACCGGCGTTTCCAACGTGGGCCAAATTCACTGCGGTGTTTTTGAGTCTTCGGCCGCTAATCGGCGACCTGCAGCACGGCAACGTGAACATACTGATTCTCTTTCTTGTGATTGCATCGCTCTATTCCTATTGCAACAATCGCGACGTGCTATGCGGTGTCCTGCTGGCACTGGCAATCAGTTGCAAAGTCACGCCGCTCTTGTTCGTGCCGTATTTTCTGTGGAAGCGGCAATGGCGGGTGCTGTCCGGCGTCGCAATCGGCTTGGGCCTTTTCCTTATCCTAATTCCGGGGTTAATCCTTGGCTTCCGCGAAAATATTGACCAGTTGCTAGGTTGGTCGCGTGTCATGCTGCTGCCGTTCGTCAAGGACGGTTTCATCACGACGGAACATCATAATCAGTCGCTGCCTGGCGTCGTCTATCGACTCCTGACTCATAGCCCTTCCTTCGTGACGTATCCGAACGGAACCTGGACGCCGGCCGAGTATCACAACCTCACCGACATCGGAAATTCCTGGGCGAAGTGGATCGTACGTTCGGCGCAGGTTGCGTTTGTCGTCCTGATCGCCGCGGTGTGCCGGACTGCCAAGAACATCCGAGGCGGCTGGCAACTGTGCGCGGAGTTCTCATTGGTAGCCGTAGGAATGCTGATCTTCAGCGAACGAACCTGGAAACACCACTGCGTCACGCTGTTGTTGCCGTTCTGCGCTATTGTGTACTATCTGTCCACGCAAGTTGAATCGATGCGAGGCCGCATCACGATCGGGATCGTCATCGCAACGGTGATCGGATTGATGCTGACTGCCAGCGGGCTGCTGTCAGAACGCGCCGCCGACATTGCCATGGTCTATGGCCCGTACCTGTGGGCATTCCTGTTGTTGATCGGCGCGCTGGCGATCATCCTCGCAAAAACCCGGCAGTGTGATTCATCAAGGCGCGAGGCGCTCCATCACCCAAATCAGACCGTCGCGCCGGTAACGAATGCGGTCGTGTAGCCGATTCGGCCGCCCCTGCCAAAATTCGATGACCTCCGGAGCCAGCAAGTACCCGCCCCAATTCGGCGGACACGGGACGTCGCCCTCGCCAAATCGGCTTTCGACATCCTTGAGTCTCGTCTCCAGTTCTTCGCGATTCTTGATCACAACACTCTGTTGAGACGCCCAAGCGCTGAGTTGACTGCCTCGCGGCCGCGTCTTGTGATACTCTTCCGATTGGGTGCGACTGACTTGTTGGACAACGCCCTCGATGCGCACTTGCCGTTCAAGGTCGGCCCAGAATAGGACCAGTGCCGCCTGTGGATTCGACGATAGTTCTCGCGCCTTTCGGCCGTCGTAACTGGTGAAGAACATGAAGCCCATATTGCCGAAACCCTTTACCAATACGATCCGCGCCGACGGCTTTCCGTCCGTAGAGCACGTCGCCAGCGTCGCAGCGTTGACGTCGACAATATCGGCCTCTTGAGCTTGCTCAAACCATTTTGCAAACTGTGCCAGCGGATCGGCACACATATCGCATTCGATCAAACCATGCGACGAATACTCTCGGCGTAACTCTGCGAGATTCATCGGCATCTCCTCGGTAATTCAAATGAGCGCCGTCGCTCATGCTTCCGGCTCAACGCTTTCCAGTCCGTGCCCCTCCAATATGGTGTATGTTACTGGGTCACGTTGTAATTCGCTTGGAAAGGAAACGACATGTCGGCGCCGACGTACGAGAAACTGACTGCACCTGCCACCGGCTCCCGCGTTACGATTGACTCAAGCGGCAATTGGAAGATACCCGACGATCCGATCGTGTGCCTACTGCGCGGCGACGGCATCGGCATGGACGTAGGCAACGTGCCCGGCATCTCCGCTTGTGCTGTCAAAGTGCTCGACGCTGCCGTCCAGAAGACCTATGGCGGCAAGAAAAAGATCGTGTGGTTTGACATTCACGCCGGCGACATGGCCCGCAAGCTGTACCGCCCTGAAGTAACCGACGAACAGGTCAACACGTTGTCGGAAGATGAACAGAGGAAGCTGTACCTGCCTGACGATTCACTCAAAGCGTTTGAGTACTACAAGCTCGGGTTGAAGGGGCCATTGACCACGCCGATTGGCAAAGGCTTCCGAAGCATCAACGTGTACCTGCGGATTCGCTTTGATCTCTATTCCTGCGTCCGCCCGGTGAAGTATTTCAAGGGCGTTGAAGCGCCGAACAAGCGGGCTGACAAGGTCGACATGGTGATCTTTCGCGAAAATACCGAAGACGTGTATTGTGGAATCGAATTTCAGAGCAACACCGAGCGGGCCAAGCGCGTCATCGACTTCCTCACCAAGGAGTTCGGGTATAAGATCATTACTTCGTCCGGCATAGGCATCAAGCCCATCAGCCCGGAAGGCACGAAACGCCTGGTCCGCATGGCGATCAAATACGCCATTGACAAGAAGCTGCCGAGCGTGACTTTGATGCACAAAGGCAACATCATGAAGTTCACGGAAGGCGCGTTCAAAGACTGGGGTTATGAACTGGCCAAGGCCGAGTTCCGCGACAAGATCATCACAGAAGACGAACTTTACGACGCGGCCAAGCCATTCGGCGACGGTAAGGGCCGTGTCCTCATCAAGGACCGCATTGCCGACAGTATGTTCCAGCAGATTCAACTTCGACCGGACGAGTACAGCGTGGTTGCCACTCCAAACTTGAATGGCGATTACTTGTCGGACGCGGCCGCGGCACTCACCGGCGGACTTGGCCTGGCTGCAGGCGCCAATATCGGCGATTCGGGCGCCATGTTCGAGGCGACGCACGGCACGGCGCCAAAGTACACCGGCAAAAACATGGCCAACCCCGGCGCGGTGCTTCTTTCGGGCGTATTGTTGCTCGAATACCTCGGCTGGAACGAAGCCGCCGAGCGCGTCAAGAAGGCGCTCGAAGCGACGCTCGCAGAAGCGGAAGAGACCGCCAAGAAAGGCCCAGGCGGCAAGCTGTACGTCACCTACGACATCGCACGCCAATATGCGGGCTACGGCGAAAAGGCTGGTGCGACGAGCAGCGAATTCACGGATCGGATCGTGACGCATCTGTAGTACGAAAAACACCGAGGGAACCGGCTATGACGTTGAAGCATTGCCTTTCGGCACTTGCAGGACTTATGTGCTCGATTACCGCTTGCGCCGCCGACTGGCCGCAGTTTCGCGGGCCGAATCGCGATGGAGTTTCGACTGAAACCGGCCTTCTCAAAGAATGGCCGAAAGACGGACCGGCATTGCTCTGGAGTTACAAGGATGCCGGAGTAGGATACTCCGGCCCTGCAATCATCGGCGAGCGTCTTTATCTCACCGGCGGCCGTGGCGACAGCGAATTCGTATTTGCACTCGACCTTTCGGCCCATCCGCCGAAAGAACTTTGGGCCGCCAAGATCGGGCCGCTGTTTCAATGGAAAGGAAATAGTTGGAACGAAGGCCCGAATGCGACTCCGACCATAGACGGCGAACTACTTTACGCCCTCGGCGGCGGTGGTGAACTGGTCTGCGTAGAAACGGCCGATGGCAAAGTGAGATGGCGAAAGAACATGCCTCGCGACTTTAGCGGCGAGGTCAACCCGATTGGCGGCGGCGCCGAAGAGCCGACTCCGCTTGGTTGGGGCTATGCGTGGTCTCCTCTGGTCGATGGCGACCAGTTGATCTGCATCCCTGGCGGACCGAAGGGACTCATGGCCGCACTCAACAAGAAGACAGGAGAATTGGTTTGGCGGTGCAAAGACGCCAAGGATCAGGCGCCGTATTCGTCTCCTGTGATCGCTGAGATCGGCGGTGTGCGACAGTATGTTCAGTCCGTGAATTCCGGCATCGTCGGCATCGCTGCCAAAGACGGCAAACTGCTTTGGGCCTATCAGCGCGATCCTGCGTACGACGACGTCGTCATAGCCAACCCCATCGTGCAAGGAAATCGCGTTTTTGCGACTGTCGGTTTCGGTCAAGGCTTCGATCTAATCGAAATCTCAAATGAAGGCGGCAGTTTCAAGACGCAGAAGGTCCTGTCGAGCAAGAGCATCCAAAACAAGCTCGGCGGTGTCGTGCTCGTCGACGGCCACTTGTACGGGCATTCCGAAAGCGGCGGCTGGTTCTGTCACGTATTCAAGACCGGAGCCAACGTCTGGTCCGAACGCACGAAAATTGGTCCTGGCTCCGTCACGTTCGCCGACGGACGATTGTATTGCTGTGCGGAAAAGGGCGGCATCGTCGTGTTGCTTGAGGCATCGCCGAAGGGCTGGAATGAGAAGGGGAGATTCAAGTTGCCGCAAGAATCGAAACTGCGAAAACCAAATGGCTTAATGTGGGTGCATCCGGTGATCGCTAACGGACGACTGTACATACGGGATCAAGAGTTTCTGATGTGTTTCGACGTTCGGCAGGTGCAGAAATAGCCTACCGCGCCGCCTGCTTGAGCCAGTTCTGCCAGAATTCACGCTTGTGAACGTTGGAAGAGCCGTCGAATGCCGAATCAGGCAGCTTCTGCAAAAGGTCTCGAACAGCTTCCCACATGGCGCGCGACTTATCCGGCTGTTTCAAGTAAGCGTAGTGGCATTGCCAAAGCTGACTCAGAATCACGAGTTCTTCGACCTTATCCGTGTATCGCAACCGCAACAGATTGTAGCGGCGCACTGCATCTTCAAATGCCTCGGAGAAGAAGCTGCACTCCGCGGCGCCGAACGAGGCCTGCCGAAGCAAAACGAATTCTTCGGCCGTAAGCTGCTGCTTCTGTCGCTCCAATAGCCGTCCCTCAAGTTCGTCGAATTGCTGGAGCGCCTGTTTGAGGTTCTCTTTGTAATTGATTCGAATGAGATCGAGTTCCTTCTTTGGAGTCGCAGGATTCTGAATCTTTTGACTGTCGCGCGCAGCCTGATACCAGAAACATCGGCCCAACAAGAATTTCGCGTTGTTGGCAAGCTTGCTCTTAGGATACTGTTCGAGAAACCCTTGCAGTTTCGTAATCGCGTCGATGTGATTGTTCTGTTGATAGACCACGTCGGCAAGCAGGTACAACGAGTGTTCGTGCAGATCGGCATCGGCTTGCTGAACTTCACGCGTGGCGTTCTTTTCGAGTTCCAATGCAATTTGCTGCAGTTTCACCCGAAGATCCGGCGAATCGCGATTCAGATCGGCGATGTCCATCTCGGCAATCTGGTATCTGGCACGAGCTTCATACCGGCTGCCCGGCAGGCCGCATTCACGAAATGCGTTCCTGGCTTCGTCTCGCTGCTTCAACTGTTGATGCGCGACCGCCTTGAGGTACCAGACTTTCGGATCAATGCCGCCGCCCGATTTCTGCAGACTGATGACGCGATCCAAGGCGGAAAGGGCGCTATTCGCATCGGCAGGGTCACGCGTCTTGAAGAATTGTTCAGCAGCGCGCGTCAGCCAGACTACCTGTTCTTCGGCAGGCCGGTCGGGAGTCGCCGCCTCGATCGCCAACGTGCCGGATCGGCGGAACTGCGTTCTCGCTTCAACGACGAGCAGATCCGACTCCGGCATCGATTTGCCCTGAGCATCCGCGAGCAACTTCTGACCGAGCGATTCGGCAAGTTCCACCTGCAATTCCCTGCTACGCCCCGGCGGCGTGACGCGCACGTGAAGCTCCGATAGTCGATTCGCGGAGAGAAGATCCCCGCCCGCTTGCAGCTGTTTGATTCCCTGTTCCAAAGTCTGCTGCACAGCCTTCAGCGAAAAGAGCGAGTTTTGATAATCAGCCGGCCGCCCGATCCCTCGCAATCCATCTTCAAACGCCGCGACGGATGCGGCAGCGTTTCCTTTGTCCTCAAGCATTGCTTCCGCGATCCGCAGTGTCGCCGCCTGGCCGGACTCGCCGCCTCGCAACTGCGCTTGCTTCCACGCGCGTTGAGCTTCATCCGGGCGCTGCGCCCTCGCATAGCAATTGCCAAGCTCATAATGCACGCGCGATAACTCGACGGCAGTGGCCTTGGGGTTTGCTTTGGCTTGTTCCCAAGTCTTGGCAGCTTGAAGAAAATTGCCTTCCATTTGCAGGCATTGGGCCAGCAATGTGCGGGACGGGTAGTAGACATCGCCTGCAGCCTCGCCGTCGATGCGTTCCAGCACTCGGCGGGCTTCCTGATGTTCGTTCAGTTTGGTGTGAAGGTCCGCCAGCCGATATCGCGCCTGAGCCACAGAGCGCGGCTCTGCGGTCGTCGGCAGCAGTGCGATATGCTGCTTCGCAGCATCAAGCGCAGCAGGCAGGTTCGGAGATTGAAGCCGCAAGTATTCCTCAGTGAGGATGTGCCACTTCTCCGCTCGGTTCTCAGGATCTTCGATAGCGGTTAATCGTGCAACGACCTGTTCAGGATCAACTTTCAAATAATGCCAGGCCAATGCAAGTCGATACGAGAGCCGTTGACGGTCCGCGTCGGGGACGCCTTCCTTCTCGGCGATTTCAAAATGTGAACGTGCCTCTTCCAATGCCTTTGACGAATTGGCGCCGGCTGATTCTTGCCCCTGTTGATATCGAATGCAACCGAGCAGATAATTCGCTTCACCGACAAGACTCGGGTACGGATGCGGGTCGCCCATATTGAGTATGCGGCGGCCAATCGACTCGGCGCGGTCGATTTGCGATGGATGCCTTTCAATGATCGTCCGCATTTCCTTCAATTCACGCTGCACGCGATCGGAAGGACTAATTCGAAGATACGGCCGGCCATACCAGACGCCGACAATCGCTACGATTCCGAGAATGAAGGCAGGGAATGGCCAAAGCACCCTTGGCTTCGGTCGCGGCTGGCCGAATGATTGCGCGTAAATGGCCGGTTCGATCCGAGTCGGATCGGAATCGTGCTGTGCGGCTGTAACCGCGGTACCGGCCGTTTGCGTGGCCATGAACTTACCCATCCGTGGGCATGCGACGTGCGCGTAATGTCTTGCCGAAAGCCCGCTCGCAGCAGTTTGTGGCAAATTCATCGAATTTCGTCAAGATCAGGTCATTGCGGCGATTCAGATGGATTTGTATTTGGGCCTGAGACACGGAAATCTGCGTCGAATTGTGAGGTTACACATATCATGGCATCTGGGTAATATCGCTCATGATGGCGTGCCTCTACCTCGCAGACTTGACAAGGCCCATGATCGGTCAGACTCTCGACAAGCTCGATTCCCCTCAGCTACTTCTCGATCTCGACTTAGTAGACTCGAATCTTGCGCTGATGCAAGAGGCTTGTCGAAAGCTTCGAGTGAACTTACGCGTGCATTTCAAGTCGCTCAAGTGCGGCGGACTCGCTCGTTATCTGAAAAGTAAAGGCATTGAATCGTTCTTGTGCGCCAAGCTCAATGAAGCTGAGACGCTTCGCAGTGCAGGGATTCGCGACATTTTCATTGCAAATGAGATCGTTGGATTGCAGAAGTTGAATCGTGTGGCTGAGTTAGCCAAGGTTGCCAGAGTCTCTGTCTGTGTTGACGATGCTGAAAATATCTCGGCACTTGGTCTGGCGGCGCAACGGGCAGGCGTCGCTGTCGGGGCATTGATTGAGGTCGACATTGGAATGCGCCGTTGCGGCGTCGAACCTGGGGAGCCGGCCGTTGCCCTTGCTCAAAGAATCGCATCGACGCCAGGGTTGGAGTTCAGAGGGTTGCAGGGGTACGACGGCCACATTCAGATGCTGCCCGACGCGGTCGAACGGCGCAAGAAGTGTCTTGCCGCCTTCCGAGACTGCGCTCGGAAGGCGTGGCCGCTGCGCGGCAGTTGGGCGGGTTGATAGAATCGGGCGATCTTCTTTGATGGGAGACGCCGATGATTGGACTCGATGCCTTCACCCGCGA